>SDBS01001355.1_pt1 | contig 24874 bp, 40 predicted proteins | sample 2277091 | NCBI WGS metagenome assembly SDBS01 (sample SAMN10404972, study PRJNA504765) | marine sediment metagenome | isolation source: marine sediment core GS10_PC15, 163 cmbsf | place: Arctic Ocean: Southern Knipovich Ridge | collected 2010
CTCTTATGCACTGAGATTAACTTCAGTCGGCTGACTGTCAGTAAGTTCAACATTAGTTGACAGGTAGTATACTTCAACCAGCATTTCACCAGCCGTAATCAAACCAAAGTCAGAACCAGCAGTAACTCCCAGATAGATGATCTGAGCGGAACTAACAGCAACAGGACCATTATCTCCTGAAGTAAAGGCAGATTTTACCAGATTACGAGCAGCGGTAAATACGTTGATAGTACTATTACCACTCAGAGTACCATCATCTTTTGATACACCAATCTTTAGAGTGGCGGAACTGTCCCCTGTAAACCCTGTCTTAACTGTGACCTTACAACCGAGAATAAAGGAACCAGCTGGAACCGACTTGTTCATTGAGATATCACCAATTCGGTCAGTCCCATCATCGGTAAAGTCACCGTACTTGACTATTTGGGCAACTTTTCCGAAACTCATCCCTACATAATTTGATTCCATTTGAAATTTCACGTTGTCGATGCTCATTATACCAATACCTTTCTGTGTAAATTTGTATGACATTCTTTGCATAACCACTCTACATTGAGAGGCTTGCTATAGTCTTCGTGGTGTGCTTCAGTAAAACGCTCATTAAAACAAGATTCGCAAACAGAAGGCCGGGTTAGTTTGCCATCCCGAATAGCATGATTAACTGCGATACGGGCCTTTAATTTCTCCGTAGAAAACTGATAACGCTTCTGATCAGCCTTTCGACTGACCTCTCTGCCTCTCTCTGTTCTGCGGTATGCTTGGCTGGACTTTCGTTCCGTTTCTCTACCTCTCTTCGTTTGTCGATATTTGCAGTGGCCTTTTCGGTTGCTCTCTTTCCCTTTGTCGGTCTTACTGTATCTCTTCACGGTCTCATTATGACACTTCTTACATTGGGGGTAAAGTCCATCCTTGCGAGAAGAGTCCTTATAGAACTCCGACAGTTCCTTCTCAACTTTACATTTTGAACAGGGCTTCTTCACGATAATCTGTCTCCACTATATTTCATACCCATAAACTGTATAAACTCCAGAAGCGATCCAATGACTACGATAATCAAAGATAGACCCTTGATTCATGCCAGAGTCTCTCACCGGTCCAACACTGTCAGGAGCATCACCTTTGTCTTTTCTAATCAAGGTTTGAATCATGTCAACTGCCTTTGTTGTTTCTACACCGATCTTCTCATCCTCCTGATTTTCGGCTACAGCTAAGCAGCATTGAAGGATAGCCTCAGATTCAACCGGTCCACCTATGAAATAGTCAGTAGTTGTCTCTGGTTTATCCGGTGTCATTACATACGTGCTATTTACTACAGACCGATTAGCCGGTGTTGGGTAAACGATCATCTCTTTCACAGAACCTACTACCTTATCAAACTTTGCTGTCCTTATTGCATAGGAGTAAGGGTATGTAGTGAAATCAAGGTTAGTTCTATTTCGCATGATAGAACGCTCGGAAACCAGATTTATCACAGTTCCGTCTGCATTGCCATCATACTCCAGTTTTCGGAAGAACCGATCAAAATCTTTCGGGACCGGGTACTCCCACTTGTTTGGTTCAAATGCTATCTTCCAAGGTTGCCTCAGCCAACTCCATATATAAATCTCTGAATCTCTTGGACTGACCGGCATTAGAAATTTCATGTATCCCCGGTATACTATATCTTTTGCCGTTGCCAGATCATCGCTATTCGTAACATCAGCACCTAAGTATTCGGCTACCTTATTATACACTTCACCGAAGTTCCATCTCATGTCTGCCATGACATCCTCCTGTTAATCAATTTTTATTTCTATGTGTAATGGCTTACCGGAGTTTACTAACCATGCAACGGAAGCAGCTTGTTTAGCACTGAGATGAAAGTTAGTCAAGATAAGAATATCCCCGTTTGTCGTGGTAGTAAACTTGGCTCCATCAACAGGGATATCAAATACTGCTTCTGGTTCAAATTCTGGCATGTTGTTCCTTTCAAATTGACGGGGATGGCCCTCCTTAGCCATTCCTCGTCAGGGAGACAGTTACCTATCTAACCCAAAAACTCTAATGATCATTTCTTCGTAACGTGGTCCACCGAGAGCAATTTGACCCGCAGCCGGATTGTGTTCCCTCGCAATCAGTTTGTCCATTACCTTTTTCAGTAGGTTCAGTTCAGTTTCACTAATATCTTTGGTGTCATCCTCACAGGCTCTTATCTCTTTGCTCAACATAAGACCATCAAAGGACTCTACTCCATTATCATAGATACCCGGAATCCGAAGCACATCAGCAATCTCTTGCTTGATCGGGAACGGTTCCTTCCCTGTTTTAAGAACACGCTTTTCGTCTTCTATTTCCCACCGTTCAAAATCTACATTGTAACTACTCAGGTCCAAATCAAATGACTTCATTTTGTGTCTCCCATAAAAATTAGAAAAGATAGGAAGGGCCGGTTAAGGCCCCTCCTATTAAAATCAAACTTACGCCAAGGCATCAATCAGGGGGATGTAATAAGTAGTCCCACCTATGTCACATTTAAGTGCTTTGTCGTTGGAATCAAAGGCATGATCACCTGTCATAGCAACGATTGGGTGATGTGCCCCGCTGAGAGCGGAAACATCAAACATAGCGAAGTAGTCGGTTCTCGGAATGTAAAAATCAAAAACCGTATCCGCATAACTGGTTCCATTCTCTGACACGTATATCATACTCAACCTACCGGAAGTAGGATTCAAAGTACCAATGTCAACCCAAAGAGCAGTTGCTTTGGAACATGCAGTAAAAGCTGCTGGTGTTCCACCAAGTTGAGCCATGCAACCAGCAATTATCAGATTGCTGGAATTAAGAGTACAACCATCCAAGTGAACCAGATTTATAGCACCCCGGATGTAAGAAGCACCAGATGAATCGTTTGTTCCTGTGAAATGCAGATAGTTGTTAAGAACACTAACCTGTCCCGATTCCATATCAGCATCATAAAGCAACCGATTGTCCTGCAAAAAACTCAGTTCCGCAGCATCAGCCTTAAACTCCACATACTGATAGTTTACCGGATAATCACCGGGAGTCTCAGCATAAGCAGAAGACGAAGCACCATAGTTAAAGCTAAACAGATTAGGGTCAAGCTTTGCTAAAGTGATACCAGTGGTTCCGTCAAGACCAGTCTCAGTTTCCATTGCAATAGCAACAGGTCTTGAGTCAGCGACCAAGAAACCAAGTTCTTGACTTGCTGAGGTTACTGCCAAGATAGTCAAACCCGTAGTGGTATCAACATCACATCTCACCGGAACAATAGCTCCGTTAGGAATATAGATATCCAGCCAACGAGGACCGGTCATTCCACTGTAAGAAGTACCGGCAACAACTCCAGCAAAGTGCGTAAGGTTGCTGGCTGTCGGGTCCACTACTTGTATAAACTTACCTTCGTTCTGGTTGCCTTCCGCAGTGGTTTCGGGAGTTGTCTGACAAGCAACATCACCGCCTGCACCCTTGTCGTAACCAAGGATATTGTCCGTTGTGTCGAAATCGTAACAGAGCGGCATACCTTCATAAATAATACTGTCGTCTGCATAGAATACACGTTTCCTACGTGCATCTGAACTTGTACCAAAAGAACTTTCCATTTCATTTTTCCTTCATAACTCGAATTAAATTCACGGCCTTAAATAACTCGACCGACATTGTGTGTACTGGCTAATTAGGAATCCGGGTGCTGTGTAATCAGGAATCCAGCCCGCTGCCTGTTAGTAGCGGTAATTGCCAACGAAACATCAAGGGGTACAGTGAGAATGTTATGAGAGTTATCTCTCTTGGAAGGTTTCCCAAGAACATAATCATTCTCTTTGAGAATACGAATCTTGAAGTAATCATGGTTGACACCAAAGATTGGGTCAGTACCCATGATCTCGCTATAATCGGAACTGGAGTCAAGGAAACTCACATAGACAAACGGAACACCCTTGTACAGAACGCGACCGAAGTACTTGGCAAGATCGGGACCAACATTGTCATCCATCTTACGAGCAAGTGCTTCAAGGTTTCCGATTACGTTATCATTACTGTAATAACGGAACGGCTGAGGTCCAGTCTCTTTGGCAACAGAGGTCGGCAGCATCGTCGGAATGAAGTGAGTCTTCCGAGTAGCTCTACCAAGCAGGCTAAGAAGATTATCACCAAAGTTCCCCTGATGGTCTGCAAAATACGAAGCCCAACGAGGTTTATCGGTTGAACTGGAAGCAATCGTACCAACATTGTACGTAGTACCAGAACCATCATTATAACGACCCAAGTAACCAGTCCAAGCACCTGTTGACAATGCCGTACCAAGACTCAGCCAAGAAGCCAATCCATGAGGATTCTTCTTATCGGTAGCACTCGCCGGGGGAAGAACCAACTTCACCTGCAAAAGCTCACCAAACTCTCGATACATATTCAACTGTTTGCCAGTTAGGTACTTGTAAATCCGAACTTTATTGCCGGTATTCATCGCTAACTCAATACGATTGTAGTCCATATTGGTTGTAGCATGTGCCCAATCTACCTTGATCTCATAGTCAGTGTTGACTGTGTTATGAGAGTCCTCTTCCCACAACGAGATCATCTTTGCATTACCCGTATCCTTCAAGGTGATGAAGTCTTTGATACTGTCACCACTGTCACGTTCGGCCTTAGCCATCCACGTATTGTACAGTTCGTGACTGATATCATTGAAGGTCATTTCCAAAGCTTCTTTACGATAAGAAGCCAGCGTAGCGTGACCCATATCTATCGCCTGTTCAACTGTTAAGTCGGTACTCATTTAATCTCCTTGTCCTACTCTTTGACACCAGCCGCTTCCATAGCGTCACTTACAATTTTTTCCATGTAAGCGTCAGTGCCCTTTTTCGGTTTCTTTAGATTCGTCTTAGTTCTGTTTGGTCTGGATGTGATCTGTTTGGAATTGGCTCTTAACTCCTTAGCCACTTTCCTCATAGCGAGATTATCGCCATTTTCTCCTCGATACAACGTGATAGCACTTTCTAACGACTCCTTAAAGGAACCGAATACCCCTGTAGAATGCAACGCATTGGCCTTGCCCCACAGTAACGCCCGTTCTCGAACTGAGCGATGTCGGTCATCTGGCACTCCGTCTGCATTCTTAGGGAGCTTATCATACGTACCAAAAATAGGGAAGTCTTTCTCCATCCCATCCAATACTTTATTCGTGTCACAGAAGTTACTATAATGTTCTTGCTTCTCTGCTTTCTCTGTTCTTGTTTTCTCGTCTTCTGTTACCGAGCTAAGTGCAGTAGAAAGTTCTCCGACCTGACTGTTAAGACTCTTTACGATAGCAGCCATAGCAGGATTCTCTTTTTCAAGAGCTTCCAACTGCTCATCTGTGATCTGCCCCGTAGTCTCAACCTTCTCGATCTTCTTCTCTGGAATTTGAGTTTCATCATCCTCGGATGATCTTTCTTCAAGACTCTTCTCCAGTAATGCTTTGATGTCCTTTACGATATTGGGGTCAAGATCGTTTAGCTTCTGGACTGTCTCTGCATCATATCCAAGTGCGACAATGCCTGCATCTTCATCGACATCACCTCCGGTATCTCCGGTATCATCATCAGCACTGTCATCAGTACTGGCCTTGGTCTTATCATCATCCTTGTCGTCATCTACGTCTTCATAATCAGAATCATCCACATCCTTGTTCGCTTCATTTACTGCGTCGATAGCATCAGATACCGATTTAGGAACCCCGTCTACCGTCTCATCAGTAGTACTGTCATCCACTACTTCATCCACTGCTTCATCTGTTACTGCATCATCATTCTTAATTGGTTCTGGCATTTTGTGTCCCCTTACTATTTAGTTACTGTCTCTTCTTTTGAAGTCTTAATGTCTTCCCACTTGTCTGACTTCTTTTCCTTTTTGGCGAGTTCTCTTTTTCGCAGGATAAAGTCATCGCCGTCCTCTTCCAGTTTCTCAATCTCTATCTCGCTTGTATCGGCAAGATAATCAATGAGACTGTCTGCAAGTTCCTCAACAAAAGGTATCCCTGTTGAATCCTCAAGGAAGCATGTCAGTTTTTTCCCACCAGAGAAAACAAATAACAGAGCCAAAGCCCACACTTCATCATCCGGTCTGCGTTTCCTTACAACCGATACTGAAGTACCATCACCCAAATCCTTATGAAAATACTGTCCCTTTAGATTAGTTCCCATTTTGTCTCCCTTATCAATAACTATTACGATTTACCCAACCCCTCTCTCGGAGTCGTTGTTTCTGTTCTGCCCTATTTTTCAAGATCATATTACCGTCACCATCGTACTTAGCACCCGGATGTATCTTCTCAGCCTCTCCATTTGCTATCTGAGAAACATGCACTCCAAGAGCCGATGATACTCGTTCTTTATCTCCATATACCTTTGTGGTTCTTGGACGGTAATCATCTACCATTTTTCTACCACACTTACACTCAGGAAACTTCTTGTGCCGGTAGAGACAGATGTCATCCTCCTCTAAACCACATCTCGGACATACAAAATTGTATATTGGCATCTTATCTGCCTTTACTTTTTTTTAATGTATTGATTTCTCTTCTCAAAGCCTCTACATCAAATACCATATATCTTAAAGACATGCTGAGAAAGTCTACGCACTCTTGTATCTGATCACGAATATCTTCCTTTGTTGCGTGTGGTGTCTTTGCCATTATTACCTTTGCCGGAGGATACACACTAGCAGAATTTGTTTTGTACACAATACGAGTCAGTTCCAGAACCTGTTCACAAAGATGTTTCTCATACTGTTCGTCTGCCGCATTCACATCCTTATCTCCCAATAACTATGTATTCAAAAGTGCAAACTTCTAAAGCCGTGCCATTCATTACATACACAGTAGCACCCGGCTTGAATATTGCTATCTCACCCTCTGGTACATTGATCTCTTCACTGAAAGTAAGAGCGGCATAACTTGTGTCGATTATCAGATCGTTAGTCACCGCTTTAATAATAATCAGATCAACAGTAGCAACTCCACCAAGATCAAGAGCCTCTTCAGCATCAGTGGTATCTTGTGTTCTATACTGTTGTGTAGCTAATGCCGGAGTTTCGGTAAGAGTAAAACGATCAATAAAAGTGATCTCTTTACCAAGACCAAGAAGTTGAGCAATTATATTTATTGTTCCAGTTGCAGGCATTACTTTTTACCTCTCTGCTTATCTACTCTCGCCTCTGCTTCCTTCCTTGTAAATCCGGCTTTTACAAGTCCTTGCAAAATCCTTTCTGTTCGTTTATTAAATTTTGGTTTTTTCAGACTCGCTTCATCTTTACTTTTCTTCCGACCGAAAGACGACAGTTTAGAAGCATCTTGATATCCAATACCTTCAGGCATTTCTTACCCCTACAATTAAAGCAAACTTTTTATTTTTTTGACAATAGCTTTGGTTGTCTTTGACTGGACAGAACTAAGTACTGACAAGATACCGACATCGTCTTCAATAGTCTTCTCATTAAGTTCATTCCGTACTCCCTGTACCCCAAGCACTACTTCTTTTAGTGCCTTGTTCTTTACCAGTATTGTATACAACATAAGGCATATTGTACCAATCATCGCAATAGCAGCTATAATAGCAGAATACTTAGTCAGTCCTATGATAAGACTAATCACTACGAAACATGCTGCCATAAACTGAAGTCCTTTACTACTTCCATTCAAGAAGGCAAAGAATCCAGCACCTACACCAATAACAGAAAGAGTGAATAGCCAGTTGTTACTCTTCAGCGTCTGCATCACTGCCTGTGTTCCAGTCTTAGGCAAATTAGCAAGCTTATCTCCCGCACTTCTCGGCTGGAACATTGCACAGCCACTCAAAAACAAAATACATGAAACCAAAATAATTTGAAGGAACTTTATCATACCTGTCTCCTAAAGGGAATTTCCATCCTTTTCAACTTTCTGCCTGCTATTTGCTATCGACGAGTTAGGGTTGTTGCCCGTTCTTCCATCTTGAACGTCTTTGTTTTTAACCTTCCCCTGTGTCGGTGTGTATGGGTTTAATTGAGTTTCCGCTGAAGGAACTGCGGTCTCATACCAGTCACTCAATCCTCTCAGTCCCATCATCTTACCTAAGTGAGCAGTGGCTTTTGGTACATTTACTTGAGCACCCTGCTGAGCAGCAATCTGAGCCGAAGGAAGAATCCACTGTGTCAGCAAACTCATAGTTCTCTGGTACTCTACTGTCGGAGACAGTCTCTGTAAGGAATAAGGTTCTACGTTGAACTCGTAATCCCAGAATTCTCCATCTCTTGCAGCCCGGTCAAATACAACAGGGATATCACCAAATCCTTCAATCCTTTTTATACGTGGAACTGATATTAGCGGGTCACTCCAGAAGTGCCATACCATCTTTCTTGCTGCACTCTGAGTAAACGAATACGTTTTCTGTGTCATGTCATCGACAGCCTTAGAAGCATTTGCAAATTGCAACTGGTCCTGTCCAAGAGTCTCAGAACCTGTCCCCTGTCCCCCTAACAAGTACAGGTTGTTATTCTGCATTGAGAACTGATTCTCTATATAACTTGCCCACTTGTAATGCTCAGCATCAATTCCCGGCCATGAGACAACTTCTACTCCTTGGGTACTGGATACTTTAACTGACCCCTGATCAGGAGCACTAACAAGTTTCTCAGCATCATCAGCAGCATCACCCTCATATACGAGATTGCTCTTCTGTGATTCAGCCTGTTTTCTCATCTTTATAACAATTGCATTCAGTGCAGCATCTAAGTCCATTGAATACCATAGTGGAGGTATAGGAAGAGAAGAGCCGGGGAAGTCTTTGAAATACAGTTTATCGTATGGTCCCCCTTCAGGAGTATTGGCTTCTATTGTTCGCAGGATAGTTTTGCTGCTCGGTTCAATTATTAGTTTTATACCCTCATCGGGAATCCAGTATTCTGCAAGTCTGACAGACTCTTTAAGAGTAGAAACCTGATTGTCAGCGTAGTTTTGCTTTGCTATTGTCTGTGGGTCGTTCTTTCTTTTATCACCATACAAATTATACGAGGCTTGCAATATGTCTGCATGTTTTGGAAACATCTCCTGTGCAGCCTCTACAGGCATTGTGTAATAATTACCTTCAAACTCGAAACCTTCAAAAGAGATTGCAGAAGGATCTCCGATATAATCAACCATATCAACAGGGTCAGAGTATACCTGCCCTACCTCATGTCTGTGACCAAAAATTTCTACTTCATGTGACTGCATTAGTCCAGTCTTCAGAATACCGAGACCAAGCATGGAATCTCTTACGACTGGCCGAAGAGAGTTCATTGCAAATTTTATCTCTTCAATCAAATGGTTAAAAGCAAGTTCCGTTGTTTTTGCAAAGGAACGATACTCACTCTTTTTGCTCGTTATGAGGAGCCTTGGATTACTCATAATCAAATACGGAATCAAAATACTGAGACTCCGGTCCAACAGATTTATAGGATGGCTCTTACCTAAACTCTGTTGTTTTGCGTCACCCGAAAAGTAACCAGCTTCTACTGCCTTGAGCATTAACATTCTATTCATCAAAGCGGGTTCAATTATCTTGTACCACAAATCAGACGCACTCACAAGACGTTGAGGAAAAGAAGCACGTACATTTTTTTCGTGTATAATAGAGGCCATACTAATCCTTAGTAACTAAATCTACGGCTTTTCTTTTTCAATGCTTCTAACTTCCTTGTTCTCATGCGTTTTCCGAGAGACTCTCCACCACTCTTTTTCTGTCTCTCTACGAATGCTTTTGGCTGATATGATAAGGCCAAGCAACACAAGGCAAGAGCAATAACTCTATCTCCGTGTGCTGCACTTGCATTTGAATCCTCATCGTTTGACGTCTTTGCTGGATGTGGAGTACCCGCATTATTAAATAAGTAGGATTCCATCTCTCTTACAGTTTGCTCACAATGAATCGTCAGATGTTTTGACACCGGATTATCACTGAGTCCAGCTTTAAGAGCTACATCTAAATCCATCAGCAATCTGTATTTTGTTCCATCCGGGCCTTTTGTACTACACCATCCGAGTTTATTTTTTTTCTTCTTGCGTTTTACCGTTTCATCTCTACGGACGTACACAAAGGGATATCTGTTTTTTACTACTCTTCCTTCAAAAACACCACCAATTCCATTGGATTCCCATATAAGATATGTACTCTTTTTTAGTCCACCGGTCCATAAACAAACCGCTACGGCAATATCCGCAAAATCTTCTGGTGAGGTATTAGGACAAATCCATTGACCAACTTCTTCAGAAAGATTGACATCAACGATACTAAGGACACTGTTGCTTGCACCACGACCAAGACCGATATCACCCCCCACAATAAAACTATGAGTTTGATCAGGTCTACCATTTTTTAATGTTCCCCACCATCTTAGTCTTCCTATGCCACCCGGAACTACATGCCCACCAATTACAAGATTATCTCTGCCCCTCTTTACAATGACATCCCCAACAAACTTAGGAGGACGTGTTGTCGTTTGGTCTATTCTATGTAAGGTCGAATTGGTAAAAACAGAAGAGCCAGAGCCTTTTGGTCGTCTATCAATATTGCAGGCAATGTCTCTCGGTCGTCTTTCTCTGCATTTCTTGTCATACCAGAGACTTCTCCAACCACTTTCATTAAGGTCTCCACCATCAGCAGTAAATTTAATGTCTTCCAGTTTTTTCGACCAAGGTTTGTCTTTATTGAAGCGACGAAGTTCACTTATCTTGAACCCCTTCATAGGTTCAATATCGTTAAATACCTCTGGACACAATTCTCTGTAGCATTCTATGTCTTTTATCTCAATGATATCATAATCAGGAGAAATGTATAACCCCTTGTTCTTATTAGGGTTAGAAGTCCAAGGCATTATGATGGTTGGTATCTCACCATACTTCTGAGTCAGTAGTTGATTATAAGGATGCTCTACTCCATGAAAGTGAGTACTGTTAAATATCACACAGTCAGAAGTATCGTTAATAGAGTCATTTATATCTAAGGCCATATTATGATCTATACGACCAAACTCATCTACAAGTATGCCTTTCTGTCTATCCCCTGCTCCAAAGTTTTCATTTGTTGCCTCCCCACTTATCGCTGATGCGTTATCCAGATTCTGCAACAACATATATGTCTTTAGCAGATTTGGCTTCATCCAGTTGGGTAGAGTAGTAAGAGCATAACATACTTTGTGCATTAAAGATTTATGCAGTCCAATCAATTTACCGTTAATTATTTCTACTCCCTTGTCAACAAATTCAGCTTTTCTTGAACCAACTAAAAAGTTACTCTCAGAGTCAAGCAGAAAATGTCCGGCAAACGTCTTACATATAATCTCAGTTGCTCCCTCTTTCCGAGACTTGTCAATAACCATACTGTGTTCAGTTAAGATACTATCGTGTATTGCATCAACCGCAGTCTCCTGATGAGGCCATAAAATAAAAGGTCTATTTCGGAATCCCGTAGGAGCTTCGGCGTCATATACCCAAAAGGCAGAATTGAAAAGTATTTTAATATCAGCCCAACATAACTCTTTGTAAACTCTTTGAAGCCCCTCATCCTTTGCTACCTTTTCGTGGAAATCCATTCTCCAAGCAATGTTCTCAGAAGGATTAGCCGGTATAGAATCGAAAAATCCTTGGGGGGTATCAAGAGTTTTAGAGATAACCGTCAAGGTATTCAGCAGCCTTTCTTAGCAAAGCACTATCATCATTCAATGACCCAATAGCAGTATTACATAAATTACATAAAAGGCCACGAACTTTTTCTGTCTTATGGCAATGGTCAACACTCATTGTTTTCTTTATATCTGACTGGTGTTTTCCACAGACAGCACAACATCCTTTTTGCTTATTAAAGATATCTTCCCAATCCTCTACAGTTATTCCATAGGTTCTCTTCAAGTAGTTTTTTCTATAAGACTCTGTTTCCCGGTATTTATAAGAACCTCGATCAACTGCTTTCTTGCCACCCCCTTTTATCCACTTGTGTCTTTGTCCTAAACGACACTTTTTACATGAAGCACGTAATCCACTTGAACAGTCACTGCGTTCTGCAAAAGCAGCAATAGGTTTTTCCCTCTTGCAGGTACGACAAACTTTAGTCAGCATCAATTAAACTCTCAAGAAAAGTGTCATTTGCTTCTTTACTTTTATTGGGTTCTACAACCTCTGTTTCAATAACAGTACTTACAACTTTTTTAGTTTTTTGATCAACACGGTCTGCTTCTTTGAAAGCAGCACCGGCTAACTTTCTGATGTCGGAGGACTCAAGGTGTCCTGTGATATTTACACTTATTTGTTTCTTGGTTTGCTCAATTTGAATTGATTTTACGTTGTGATACTCATTACTTAAGTTAAGTAAGAAGAACATCAAAAGGTCTTTGTCAACAGGTCTATGACGAAGTTTACGTGTTTCTTTTTCTAATACTTGAATAAGTTTTGGTTCTTTACAATTCTCCTTAGCGGGGTCATAGTCAGGATTGTCAATCATCTTAAAAACCTGATCAACTTCTTCGTAGTCATATCCTGTTGCAGACCGAAGACCATTAGCAACCATATGTGCTGCTGCTATTTTTTTTGCGGAGGATTTGGAATCAGTCGCTAATTTGAATTCTTCGTAACGCTGTTTCCATTTTGAAATAGTGGTAGGTTTTACACCAAGCCAGTAACCAACTTCCTTCTCGGTCATCCCGGCAGCTACCATCCGAGAAGCTACTTGAACAAAGTCGTAATTGTACTTTGCTCCTTTTTGCAGTTTCCTTCTCAGGGCTTTGCCGGTCGTAGATTCGGGGTTACAGCTATCAGACAATCTAAACTCCCACGTAGAAGAATTGAGTTTTCTCAATAAATATTTGCTGTTCTCGTGTCAACCGGTCTCTACCCTCTTCAGTGCGACACTGATCACACCAGTCGTACAATCCCCAACTGTCCTCACGGTCCTTAAAAGCTGTTTCTGGCTTATTTCGATTACAGTGTTTACACCATTTCATAATGGTCTCCCTCTGTATATTAACGGATTTGAGAGGGTCATTAGACCCCATCTAAAAAATAAAATAGAACAAAGTGGAAATGATAACATACCAACTGGTCGGTTTATAAAAAATTAAAAAATTTAATTGCCTTTGATACAACAACTTATGAACAAAAGAATAAAAAAAATTCAATCTTTTCACCTTCTAAATCCGTTAAATTAAAAAGGGACAACAAAGCGAACACGGATGTGAGCGTATCAAAGTTGTCAGGATGACTCCAGCATTGGTGGTACAACGAAGCACGATGCTGACCTTGGCTCTAGATTCGCATGGAAAGGTAAGAGCACGGCTGCTCGATTATACCATACCGTGCCTTATAACGGAGAGAAATATTTTTATTTTCTGGCGAACCTTTTTCCCTGCGTGGCGTATAATTAGATGAGAAGCGAAATTTTTCGCTATGAAAGGAAATAACATGAGTGGAAGAACGGCATTATTGAGTAAAGAATTTTATGGGTTGAGTAGTAAGGAAGCAGAAGTCCTCCTTCTTGTACACCCCTACGTTGATGGACTTACTCATCGTCAAGCAGCAAAGTTGTTGGGCATTACAAAGGCTTCTGTGGAAGACCGACTACGCAATGCCTTCCGAAAGATACCTTGGCTACAAGAAGACATGAAAAGAAAGAGATTAGAACTTACAGCAAGGAAAGAAAGCATAAGGAATCCATCCCGATTTGGCAACATGAATGGAATTGACAATGATGAAACACATGATACCTTCTTTGGTGAAAAGATTGTGAGTAAGTTTTAATGGACACCATACTCCATACCTATAGTGATGTAAAGGATTACTTCCATGCAAGAGACTTCTCTGTATGTAGCTTCGATACAGAGACGACCGACTTGAGTTACTATAAGTTACAGATGACCGGCTGCTCATTTTCTACAGACGAGTCCACCTGTTATATAAATCTTATGAGGATGAAACCAAGAGAAAGAAAGAGCACCCTTGACTTCTTAAAGAGACTGTTTGCTACTCATATAAAATCTCTTGCTATGCACAATGCCCCCTTTGATCTTAAAGTATTGCACAAGGAAGGGATAACAGATGTGACACCTAAGATTTTCTGTACGATGACAGCACATCATCTTATCAATGAAAACGCTCAGCATGGTCTCAAGTCTTTGGCAGAGAAGTATCTTGGAGTAGTGACAACCACTTTTGATGAAGCAAGCACATGTGGTTTTGATCATCCAATGTTCCATGAGTATGCTTGTAATGATGCCAAGTGGACTTATAAATTGATGCGTATCTTCAATAAGAAGATATATGCTCTCGGAATGAACCGGCTATTCTTTGAAGTTGAGATACCCTTCCAGTTTGTTCTAATGGATATGGAAATCAACGGTGTACTTGTCAACAAGGATAAGCTTGAAGAACTGCGTATCAAAGCATCGGCTATCCGACTTGCCTTGCAGAAAACATTATATGAGATGATGAAGTTTGGTTATTCACTTCAAGCCGACATGTTTACTGGCGATATAGAACTTGTAAGCAAACATAAGATCAGTGATAACAATGTCAGAAAAGAACTTGCAAAACGTGGATTAAAATCTCCTTACTTGACTAAGGGTGGTAAGGATGGTAGCAAGAAGGTAATGAGTGTTGGAAAGGAAACTCTGATTCATCTTGCCGGTGATGAGTTTATTGACGAGTTAGCAAAGTATAAGATTGTAGATAAACTTCTAAGTTCTTTTGTTGAGAAGATGCCGGGACATCTTGATGATGACGGTCGTGTTCGTTGCTCCTATTGGAATATTGGAACAAAGACTGGCCGGTTATCCTGTAGTAATCCTAACATGCAGCAGAATCCTAAAGTTAATCCTTTGCTTCCGTTTGATTTCAAAAGTATCTTTGAAGCACCAAAAGGCAAGAAACTTTTGAGTGTAGATTACAGTGGTCAGGAACTTCGTATTCTGGCTATAATAAGCCGTGACCCTACTCTCCTTCGTGCTTTTAAGAAGGGATATGATCTTCACTTAATGACAGCTAATGCTGTCTTTGATCTTGGTATTAAAAATGAACAGTTAGCAGAGAGCCATAAAGACTACGAGAGATTAAAGGAAAAGTATGCACATGAAAGACATATCGGAAAGAATGGCTACAATTTCCCAATTATCTACGGAACCACAGCGTATGGAATTTCAAAAAATACTGGAATATCTGAAGACGATGCACAGCTTGGGATTGATAGATTCTTTAACGCCTACCCCGAAGTACGCAGGGCCATACGACGATGCAGTGATTTCCTTAATGATAATTGGCACGTCAGGTCGCTCACTAAAAGAAGACGCCGACTTGACCCCGGTGAAAAGAAATCTCATCGGCAGGCTTTTAACTTCCTTATCCAAGGTCTTGCGGCAGACCTGATTCGATGTGCCTGTAACAATATGAGAAAAGTAAGTAACGAACATCCTGAGTGGGGATTGAAAATTATTATGATCATCCACGATGAAATCGTTATGGAAATAAATGAAGACATGGTTGAGAAGGCAAGGCCGTTCATAGTCGATGTGATGGAGAATGCGATGCCGAAATTGCCTCTCAAGATGTCGGTTGATATTGGAGCCGGTCAAACTTATTCAGGAGCCAAATAATGAAGACATGCAGTAAATGTGGTATCAAGAGGGACTTATCAGAGTTCAGCAATGACTCCCGAAGAGGGGACGGAAAACAATCCCACTGTAAGTCTTGTCGTGCAAAAACCCAATTGGCTTATACACGAACAGATGAGGGACGAAGGGTTTTGCTAAGCTACCGACACTCTCACAAAAAAGAAAAAAGAGAACACCAGAAACTCTATCAGCAAACAGAAGTAGGGAAAGAGGCCTATAGAAAAAATAGCCGTAGACAAAGGCTGAGGTTTCCAAAAAGAACCAATGCTGTGAGGGTTCTAAATCATGCTGTCCAAGATGGTAAGTTTGGGCGGTCTGTTTTCTGCGAAGAGTGTGGGCTGCCCACAAAAACAGAAGGACACCACGAAGATTACAGTAAGCCACTCAATGTAAATTGGCTTTGTAGGAAATGTCACACTGAAACACATAAGGAGAAACAATGCCAACTATCAGACGAAATCACATTAAGTTAAAACGCAATTCCATTTGCCCTTGTGATGAAAACATGGAACTGGGAAAAACAGAACGAAAGAAATATAAATGGTGCTGTCTACCAAAGATGGTACTTCAGGAGCAACGTGCAACTCAGATGATAAACGATAACAAAGAAATTGAAGGAATGAAGAAACATGTTGCAGACGCTATTAGGCATGACGCTGATCATCCTCTTGTATTGCCTAATAATAGGCTGTGTGTGCCGGTCAATAACGGCTCTGATATCATTCTTCCATAGAAAGGTAAAATAATGGAATGGCTGGCTAATTTACTAAAGAACCTGAGAGACTGGCTTCCAAGAAAGTACTTCATCAATCCCGACGAAGGCGGTATTCGTATTACTCTCGGTAATCGTGTCAAGACTTTAATACCGGGATGGTATTACTATTGGCCGGTACTTCAGGAATGTATTGGTATTAAGGTAACTCCGCAGGTAGTAGACTTGCGGCCTCAGAGTGTTCTTACTAAAGAGATGGACGACATTGTAATAAGCGGTGGTATAAAGTACAAGGTCTCCGACTGTCGTAAGGCACTGCTTGAAGTACACGACTACGATGAGAACATTCAGACAATGGCCTTGGGTATTATCTGTGAGTTCATGTCTGCTCATAGTTTTGAGAGGACAGTGGAAGATATCAACGAACTAAAAGAAATCATCCTGTCTGGTATCCGGGAAGAAGCAGCCGGTATGGGTCTGAAGATTATGAAAGTATATATCACTGATATCGGTCGCACTAAGAATATTCGTGTGATGGGAAGTGGTCCTTCCGTTATAGCGGAGACTGAGGATGAGTAAAGGAAGTTGGTATCGACCAGTCAACAATAAGAAGTATAGTGAAAATTACGACAAGGTATTTGGCAAGCCAAAGAAGAAGCCAGCCATCCGGGACGAGTGTGCCTTTGGAGGGACTTGTGTTTCTAATTGTGATGATTGTTTAATTGGTGAAGCTCTTGAGGAAATAAATGAGTAAGGAGAAAATCAAATCTATGGCAGATCAGATGGAAGACAGAACAGGTGTTTTAGAAAAAGCTACTGGTCTTAAACTATGGTGTTGGGGAACTTGTGGACATCCTTTTCTATACGAGATAGGGTTTGATCTGGTTGTAAGAACACATCTAAACTTCACAGAACGTGACCCCCAACAAGATATTGTACAAATAAAGGCAGGACTGTACCGAGGAATTGCGGAATTAAATGATAAACTCAAAAGGGTAGAAGAATATGAGCATAACAAGCAAAGCGGATAAGATGCCAAGGATATATCGAAAGAACTACTTGGCAGCAGTTGAAGGCAAAGCCAGTCCTCGTAATGCTATCAAGGCTTTCTGTACTGAGTGTATGGGATATGTCCGGTCTGAGATCACAAACTGTGATACCATCGACTGTCCTCTTAATTTATATAGACCTTATAGAAAGGCCGGTTCTGATGAGTAAGTTTATATCAGTATGTGCTATTTTATTTTTCCTTGGTTGGTGCTTGGTTAATTCAATAGGTGTTATAATATATGAGTTTGCAAAGGAAATACTATGATTGAAATATTTCTGTATTTTATTGCCTTTGCTGGTTTTTCGTACTGTGTCTACCGAATTAGTTGTGACATACGTAAACTCAAGGACAGAAGATGATTGAGAAGCAACGAGAGAAAGAGTTTTTGTTTGAACTGGAACGGCTGTACCATAATTACCATCTGGTAATCACTTCTTCTTCTGACGAAGAACCTGTATTGATGGATGTTGACAGCACAGACCGAGACCAGACACTAAGAGAGATTGAAAGATATGTTGACATATTAAGAGTAGAGACTCTGGTAGTTGGGGCAGATGAGAATGAAAAGGCTCTGACTGTATGGCTATCCCCTCCAAACGATATCATGTCCAGAATAGGAGAAAAGGTTCTTTGTAATGGGATGATTCATATTGTAACAAAAGCCGGTCTGATTCCTTATAGGGGAGAAGCAAGTGATTGAAATATTCGCAGGATTGATAATCATCTACTGTGCCGTCCGGTTTATTAAGGGGAAATGATATGGATAGAAAGCCGTGGGAACTCCCTCAAGAGAGTCTGAAGAATAAGGCACAATGCTACCGACTATTGGGACATGCTTTGAAAATAGGCTTTATGGAAAAAGAGGCTTGTGAAGATTGTGGTGACGAGAATACCGAGGCTCATCATCCTGATTATACTAAACCTTTAGAAGTGGTTTGGCTGTGTAGTTTGCATCATCACAAGAGACATTATCCTAACGGCCCTCAAGTACGCTCCCTCGGCTGACTTCGACGGCAAGGATGCGTTAAAATGCTTTATCTATGCGGATGTATCTTAGAGGCTCTTTCACAACTTATACCCCGTAAGTGTCTTCCCTGAACAGGTTTCTATGAAACCGTTACTTCTGTTAGTTTCTATGAAACCTTGACTAATCGTTATAATCCTTATATGTTGCCGGTAAACCCGTAGATGGTTACAAAAATCTCAAAAATATTTTTTCAGAAAATCTCTCTAAGTGCATAACATACCCTGACGAACCTGAAATATGAAACCGGCTGGACCTGTGCCCGCCCGATAATAATAAGAACGCGATCCTTCTTATACACCCGACATAGCCGGTATACTATAGAGAATGATACCAGTGGACAGGGTAGAAGGGCCGGTATGGAATAGGGGGATATCATATCCGGTCTGCCTACCTATAAGATTCTAAAAGAATACCACTTGACACGCATGGTCTTATGTGCTATAGTATGTATTAGGCAATAGCCAACCGCGTGGTTGGCAGAGATTGCAAGCAATCGTTAGTGCCGTCTGGAGGTTTGACCATGCTACCTAAAGGGGAAACGAAAAAACTGCTGCAACAAAAGTATGCTGAGACACTACGCCGGTTGCATACCTGCCAGCCTTTTGAAAAAGGGGCGTTGAAAATGCTGCTGAATTATTACTACACTCTATTACATTAGGGGATAGAACAGTGGGCAAGCAATGGAAAACAATTGAGTATCTAATAGTATCGGTATTGGCTTATATTTGTTTAATGTAAAAGGGGAAAGTATGAAAGAATGCACAAGACCGTGCAGGTTTCGTCGGGAGTCTCAGGGCCGGACAAAGAAACCAAAGTATTGTCGCAAGTGCGGCGAATTTCTTTGCAGGTGCAGGGATTCTGAGTGTCGGTATCGACCGGTCAAAAGTGTGGTTACAAGGGACAACAAAAGGGAATACCTAAAATTGTATAACGGCGATATCTACCACGTCGAAAGTAATACGATTTTGGATAGACAGTCATTGCTTGATATCCTTGATATTTGAGCAAAAACACGGTTTATCGCATAAGATAAGACCCTACGGCCCTAAAAGCTTTAGGGTCTTTTCTTTTGTCTATGTATAGGAGGGTACTTGAATGTGGGTGGTCGATTATGCCCGGCGTTATACCACTTCTACCGATTATAACACCTGCCAAACAACATACCAATTCCAGCCGTTTACGAAAGAATTCGTCAAATCCATCCTAAAGGCCTAAAATGTTGACCGGCAGTCTACCCCTGATAAATCATTTTGACGGCTTAAAATCAAATCTGAGGCGTTTTGGGGCATTCTGAGTCTACCGTCTATCCCGTTAAATTGACTGTTTATGCCACGTCCGATAATTTATAAATCAGACCACAAAAAAAGACCGACTCAAAAAGAGCCAGCCTTTAATATAATGTTGACCGGTCGAGATAATTTACTTTGGAGGCTTGACGTAATCCGGATTTTTGTAGAATACATTAACACCCGCGATAAGAACATGGTCGTCAATTGTCAAGCTTGTCGGTGCGTTGCCGTGACTGGTAGCTACCATAAACGATTTTTGCGATGGAGTCAACACCGGCTTTTTGTTTTTGGAAATTGTGATAACAATGTTGCCGTCTTTTTCGATTACCTGCATACTCGTACTCCTTTAATAAAATAATAATTTACACTTCTATTATACTATACGCTTTGGTTTTGATTATGTTCAACCTTCTTCTATACAATCCTTTTCCGTCGGTATATTACACCCGTCTATATAGGAAAAGTATTCACACTGCCCGCACTGGCTTAATTTATTGCAAATACAAATATCATTCGATAAATTACAATCATTGCACATACACATTAAAATACCCCTTTAAGAAAAAAATTTTCGCTTTCCAAACTATACGCAAAGCAAAAAATTGTGTTCTAAACAAAATAAAAAAACTTTTTGCCCCGTACATCGGGAATATACCGGATAGTCGGTTTGTGGATATTATTGGACTGTTGAATAACATACCAGATGGTCTGCTGGATGGCTGTGATGGGAGTGGTAGAGGGTTACGCCGTTAAAGCCATCAGAGAGTTAGAGGGTTACGCAGGTATTAGGCTTGGCTGGTAATATTGAGCAGCCGTGCTCTCACTTTTCCATGCGAATTAGAGCCAAGATTCAGCATCGTGCTTCGTTGTAGTATCCTTGCTGGAGCCATCCATGTCAACTTTGATACGCTCACATCCATGTTCGCTTTGTTGCCCTTTTTAATTTAAGCGATTTGGGGGGGTAAAAAAATAAATCTTCCCGCCGCTCTATGGGAGCAAAATAAATTTTCTTTTTAATTTTTTGGATTTTCGAGAACAAAATAAAAACAAAAACGTACTGCTATTGAAACGAAATTTTTTAATTCCCTCATGGAGACTGTATTATGGACGCAAAAATAGATCACTGGTATATCTGTCTTATAGATGAAAATGGAGCAGAAGAGAGACTAAATGTAGACCTTCCCGGTCACATTTCACACGACATAAATGAATTAGTAGAAGCAGAATATGATGTTACTTGGCAGTGATACAACAGCCGCAGAAATTAAGGAATGCCGGGCTGTCCTAAAAAAAGCGAGTGTATAAATATGAGTATCATAGGTGAAATACAATGTGAACAAAAGCTAATAGAAGAAAACAAAAAGACCCTTCCTTTCTCACCTGATTATATGGAAGGTTATAAAAGTGCTCTGGATTGGGTATATAAAAGAATACTTGAAAACAAAAGAAATGGAACTGAATGAATAGCCCGGCTACAAACTGGTATGCGGACAGCCGAAAGGTCATAATAGAACTCTATGGCGACGATGCTAACATGTTCTGCGACATACTTGCAGCCACATCACCACGTAAACAAGTGAGTGTGAATTGGAATATAGCACAGAACATCTATAGCCGATATAAACATGATGGTTACATTGATTGCCGTGGGGTAATGAGTCCCTTCATACCCAATATACATCGAGCATTGAACGGAGAACCATTATCCGGGTACAAAGTACCAGCCTTTGCTGCTAATCTTAGGGGAGACTTGAATCGTGTTACTATTGACACTTGGACAATACGATATTTTGGAATAACACAAAAACAAATAAGACGAAAAGAATACTACCGACTGGAAGCAGCTATACAAAAAATGGCAAGACGACGAGGCTTAAAGCCAGCAGAATATCAGGCTATAATATGGTGTAAAGCAGTAACAGCAGCCGGTAGAACGCCGATATCTTATGCGGACTTAGTTTAATTTTAAGGAGAGTACAGATGCAAAAGCATGTGAAATACAAACCCCGGAATGTAAATATGGAAACTCATCGAACACCAAATGGTAGATTTATCTATCCCGGTGATTCCATAGCAACCGTCCCCTGCCCTAAATGGTTGCAACGCAGGATGAAATTCAACATACGTCAAGATGCCCGGCGTTCAAATGTTACTTTTCCGTTGCGTCAAAAAGTAGCCAGAGAAATACTTGAAGAATATAATATACCGTTCTTAAAACCGAAAGGAAACTAAATGTTTGGATTTATGGAAATGATGGGTAATTATGATGATCGCAAGGTTGATCGTTATGACAGTGAAAACGGCTTAGAAATGGTTGATACATGTTCTGTTACCGATGGACGAAAACCATTTGAAACAGCCGTTGAACATCCTGACTACAATGATGGTGAGATGATAATCGTGGAATGTTACGATACCAAAGAAGAAGCACAAAAAGGACATAACAAATGGGCACAGTTGATAAAAGCAAACAACTTGCCCTATGTACTAACAGATTGTCGAAATTCAGAGATCAGTCAAATGTGTAATGAAGCTGGTGAGCCAATGTCATTTGAAAGAAAGGACATCTAATGAAACAATTATCAAGTTCAACAGATCGACTGGCATGGATGTCCACAAGAGAACAGGGCATGGGAAGCGGATTAGCTGTTCATAATGATAAGCAACCGTCATCTTATCATTCCCCTTCCAATCGTCCTCTCATCCGTGGATACTACAAATCGAAAAAGTATGAAGATATTCTAAGAATGGAAGACTAATGAAACACGATATCACAGAAAAAACAAGAGAAGTAAGAGACTATAAAAACCGGGACAAAGAAACAGAAGCAGAAGAAAGGAAAGCTGAATCAAAAGCAAGAAGCAACGCAGCACGAATAAAAGTACTTGATGACCGGCTTGGTGTTGGTGTTGGTGCAGCAAAGGAACGAAATAGACTTATGCAATAAGGAAGTACAATGAATATTCTAAACCTTTTAACAACAAGCAAAAAGAGTACCGGTAGCAAAACCGTCGAGAAAACCATTAGTGGCTTTGAAGAGATCATCGACGACCTCAGTGAAGCATTGTCAGAAACAAATGAAGAGCATGAAGAAGCAGCTAATCTTGTATTAGTAGCCCTTCGAGAAAGAGACCGTATCGAAAAAGTCCTTTCAAAAGGAGAGAACTTTCTCAGGGGTCTGAGAACACTCTTGCAGGGTTAAGCAGTAGAGCCGAGGTAGCCTATTACTGGCCGACTGGGTAGACCAGACGTGGGTGATTGTAAAACTGGCCCGTTACCAGCCTTCGGCGTTATGAAAACGTGTAAAACATGCAGAGTTGAGAAAGACGAGAGTGAGTTCTATAAACACAAACTCACCAAAGATGGTCTACGTCCTTCTTGTAAGCAATGTGGTATAGAAGCTACAAAGCAATGGCAACGAGATAATCCTGCTGCTGTAAATGCAAAGGCTAAACTACAAAGAGAGAAATACCCTGATCGAGAAAAAGCAAGAAGAGCAGTAAATAATGCTGTGAGGGACGGTAGACTCCTTAAACAACCGTGTCATTGTGGAGAGACCAAAGTACAGGCTCACCATGAAGACTACAGTAAACCACTTGATATTGAATGGTTATGTATTAAACATCATAGAAAGGTATGACATGAACCGAATGCGATATTGTTTTCTCCAAGTAAGTGATACTCTACTGAATCCAAACGACCCTACGAATCCTGCGGATGTGTACTTTAAGGAAATTTGGAATAACATGGATAGGGAGGGTTACGTGAAGCCTCTCCACTACTGGGAGATACCGACCTGGATTGCTGAACTGAGTAACTGCTTTGACAGCCGGGACCATGAACTTGAACTGTTCCATATAACTCAAGCTCATTCGTTACTACTGCCGGGTGCTGATGTCTTCTTTGCATCCGTAATGGACTGTAACAAAGCAATCCTCGCAAAGATAATCTTCGCAAACCCAAATAAAACATTCTATCTTGGTGGTTACATTGGGTATGAAGAATTCTATAGACTTTTCAAGGGATTTTACAATGTCGTATGGTGTGACAGTATAGAAGCTGCGTGTGGTATCCTTGATCTGGACTACCGACCGGGAACCTACTACTCGTTATTCAAAGGAATGAAGTGTATCCCTCGGCTGACTCTATCCAATGGCTGCACAAACAAATGCCGGTTCTGTACTGTGCCGGATGAAATAATTCAAACAAGCCCACTGAATATCGTTAATCAAATTTATTCAATGGAATGTTTGGACTTTGAACTGGTTTATCTCAATGACAAAACCTTTGGACAATGCCGAAACTATTATACTTTAGAAGGTCTCTACACCACAATCAAAGAATTCAATCCGAAGTTCCGGGGATTCACTGTTCAAACTACCTGCACTCAAGTATGTAATTGGGCTTTTGATAATATATCTCTAAAAGACCTCCACATAGTAAATGTAGAAATAGGGGTTGAATCCTATAATGACAGCATACTACAAAAATATAGAAAACCTCAAACTACTAAAACAATTGACAATGCTCTTCACTTGCTGAAATGGCAATTTGATGTAAACATAATCCCTAACATCATCATTGGTCTGCCGGGAGAAACTTGGGACACTTATGGTTGTACTCACCGGTGGCTTCAAGCAAATGCAGACAAATTCTTAATGCTGAATATAACTAACTTTGTACCTTATGAGGGGACAGAAGTAGCCGTTGGCATAACCAAAGAAATTGGGGATGAAAACCAAACAACGAGAAAACGTAGCTGGCATACAGCCGAAGAAAACAAAGCAACAAAAATGTTTTCAGAAGAGATATTCAAAATTGGCATGGAAATATTAAAAGCCACGAAAGCGAGATCAAAATGATTTGGGGAATGAGATATAATGAGAAGAGAAATTATATTTGGTTTGCATGGTATCCAATAAAGCTTATCAATGGACAATGGATATGGTTAGAAAAAGTAAAAGCCCAAAAACTATACCGTGGCTTTAGACAATTCTATAGAATAAAGGAGTTGGAAAATGACAAGTAGATGTAGAGTAATACTGACGGACAGGTACCAATTGAAATGAAAACTTGCAGCAAGTGTAAAAATGAGAAGGAACTTTAGGAGTTCACTAAGGACCGATCTCGCAAAAGCGGAATCAAGCACC
>SDBS01001356.1_pt1 | contig 24872 bp, 45 predicted proteins | sample 2277091 | NCBI WGS metagenome assembly SDBS01 (sample SAMN10404972, study PRJNA504765) | marine sediment metagenome | isolation source: marine sediment core GS10_PC15, 163 cmbsf | place: Arctic Ocean: Southern Knipovich Ridge | collected 2010
TCCAAAACGTAGGCTCGCATGTGCGTCTCTGCCACTGGGGTGAGGGCTTGTCCCGAAGGAACGTCCTCACTCAGTCTGCGTACCGCCTTGTCTGCACGGTACTCGTTCAGCAGAGTTGCCTCCTCCTCGAATCCGGCTTCTCGAAGGGTACGAGCCTTCTTGTCACCATCATCTTCGAGGTCCTCCAGGCGCGTCTCCAAAAGACTGATCTTGGTGTTGGCATCCGATGCGGACTTGTCAAGCCCCTCGGCCCACTCCTTGATCTTGGCGCCTTGGTCATCGGTCAGTGCCTCAGCATCTTCCGATAGTTCGATCCCAGCCAGCTGTGCAAGCTGTGCTAGAATTGGGTCCATAGGACCACCTCCTTGTTTGTCCGTTTCTTCTACCTCACTCACCAGGAGGTGGCCCGTATCTGAGTTCAGAATCGGATCCATTCCTTTTAGGTGGGGTTTGTTTACCAACGCCGCACCAACAATCACGTCCTCGTAGGGACGGTCGTGGTGAGGTAGTTGAACCTTGTTGAAGTACTCGGCGCTCAGGTATCGGTACGTCTTACCGCGTACTGCGGCAGCGCCTTCTTCGGTGAACTCAATGTCAACCAGCACGCCTCGCTTGTCATCTGCGGTGACGCCTGTGACCCAACCGGCAGCCTCTCCAAACTTAGGGTTCGAAACGTTCTTCTGGTCCGAATGGATGTAGAGGATCGGCAGGTCTTGTCCGGCGATCTTTTTCTTGAATGACTCAGCGAACTTGCGCGCTCGCGCGGCAGTGATTTGGATGGCCCCACGTGGATGCTTCCACGTCCCAATGGGCATGAGTTGTACACCTTCAAGACGTGTCTGACCCTCGGCCAGATCCAACGTCATCAAGATTTCGTTTCTATCCACAGTCACGATCCGTGAGTATGGGTGAAGGCCTCAGCCTACCAACCGAACTACACCGTCGGTGCAGCACCTGGAGCATCGTACACCTCCCACTCAAAGACAACTGAACCGTAACGGTTTGTCCCATTGCCTGCCCAGATGACAAGTCTGAAAACTCCCACCTCACTGAAGTCTTCAGCGTGAAACGAATAGGTGGCAGTAGCCGAGGGAGCATCGACAGCCACCGTGCCGCCACCCAAGTTGGAAGGCTCGGTGCCATCGACGACTTCAGCCCTGGCCTGGCCTACCCAAGTGCTAACTGTGAAGTCGAGGGCATCACCGTCACCATCCAACCACTGGTAAGTAATGGCTTGGGGCTTGCTGCCCAACGGCTGGGCCTTCCCACCATTGAGCCTGATCACATTCGGTTCTGCCATTACAACGCATCTCCTTTGAAGTCACCATCAGTGCCGCCGGAGAACTGCGTTCTCCTGCCAGCTTTGAAAGCTCGTACTACTCTTGGTATCGCCCCTCCAATATTCACCACTTGAGCGAGACTTCCCGCGCTTGACAGAACCCCTGCCAGAGTCTTCAACACTTTCTTGACCAGAGCGCCAGCCGAAGTGACGGTTCCTTCGAAGGTGGTCTGCGGTATCTTGGTGAGGCTCCCGGACGAGGTGACGGTGCCAGCCTTTGACACCAGGGCCTTCTTCGCGAGCGCACCCGCAGAGGTGAGAGTGCCCGCCACCGCGAGCACAACCTTCGTGATCGTACTCAGCACACCGGCAGAAGTGATGGTGCCTTCGAACGTCACCAACGGTCTCTTGTCTAAGGCTCCGGTGGGTGTGTCGGATCCTTCAAAAGTAACTGTGGCTTCCTTGTCCAAGGATCCAGTAGGCGTGTCAGATCCGGTAAGCGCCTTCCGCACCTTGATCGAAAGCGCACCAGTTATGACAGAGATTACACCTCCCACATCTATGGTGAATTGTACAATGGCGTTTACCAATGAACCAGTAGGAGTATCTGAGCCTTCGAACGTAACTTGGGCCTGCTTAAAAAGTGATCCAACAAACGTATCAGATCCTTCAAAAGTGACTGCAGCCTCCTTGTCCAAAGATCCGGTAGGTGTATCAGATCCGGTGAAAGCTTTCAGAACCTTCAATGTAAGCGAACCAGTTATGACAGAGACTACACCAGCCGCAGCTAGAATAATCTTTGTGATCGTAGTAAGTGCGCCTGTGGGAGTATCCGAGCCTTCAAACGTGACCTGGGGCTGCTTAGAAAGCGATCCTGTGGGCGTGTCGGAACCAGTCACGACAATTAGAGGTCTCTTGCTCGCAAGCGCGCCTGTTGGAGTATCCGAGCCACCGCGGACGATCAACGGCTTCTTGACCAAGGCTCCGGTGATAGTTGCGATGGTTCCCGCCATTGAAATCAGAATCTTCTTGATCGTACTCAGGGCACCCGTAGGAGTGTCAGACCCTTCAAATGTCACCTGGGCTTGCTTGACTAAATCACCCATAGGAGTGTCTGCTCCTTCGAACGTCACTCCAGCTTCCTTGAAGATCAAACCAGTAGGAGTATCAACACCTTCGAACGTCACCAACGGTCTCTTGGCCAGAGCGCCAGTGATGGTTGCGATGGTGCCCGCCACCGAGAGCAAGGCTTTCTTGAGAGCCACCAATACACCTGTCGGTGTGTCAACGCCCTCGAAGGTAACTTGGGGCTTCTTGAAGACTTGACCTGTTGGTGTATCAACGCCTTCGAAGGTAACTTGGGACTCCCTTGCGAGCGCGCCTGTAGGCGTGTCTACGCCCTCGTAAGTGACCTGAGCTTGCTTGTCCAAGTCACCAAACAAGTTGCCAGAAGATATGGCCCCAGTGAATGTTCGTTGTTCTGTGGTGCCTCCGGCTACAGCCCTGACATTGCAAAAGCTATGAGCAAATCCTGACGAGCTGAACGTCCAACTCATCGTGGTAGTGCCAGACCCGTCTTCTTCCGAACCGCCAAAGTGGTGACCACCCTGTGAGATATCCCACAGGTCAGTTTGGCTACCGTCTGGCGTGAGGGTTGCGCCCTCCATGCCGAGGCAATCGAAGGCGAAGTCGTCAGCGGGAGAAGTGACAGTTTCGCTGGAAGAAGTGCCACTGCCTGTCGCACCGCCACCGTCGTCAACAGGCGTGGTTTGATCGACCCCTTCGAATGATCTGGAATTGCCCTGGCAATGCCCCATGGCCGAGAAGTTGACGGTGACGGTTACCTGTGAGGTCCCAGGTTCGCTGTCGGCTACCCAAATCTCGGTAGTGTTATCGCCCTCGGCCTGCCGAGTTCCTGAGACCAACGAACAGTCGATGCCACCGTAGGTGACGCTGGTGACCGTACCAGTGGTTGAACGGGTGGCAATGAGAACCTGACGGTCCGTACCCGAAGCTGTATGCAGCCAGGTCAACTGGTTGGTGTTGCCCGATGAACCGGCACCTGTTGCGTCTGGTGCTACCGCCACTTCGACTCCAACATTGGAGAGGTCCAGTAGTCAAGGTCATCAGCGGTTTTGATGTTGTTCGGGACGTCCATTCGTGACGTCCCGACAGGAACCTCTGCTCGGTCCCTCCACGGTCGTCGCCCATTCCCGGCGACACGCATAGCTGAGAACTGACCCACGAAGCTGGTCGTGTTTGTGAACCGGAACCCCTCCAGATCGCCGGTCACATCGTCTTCGGCAAGCTCCACTACGAGACTGCCGCCCTTCATCAGAAACTCGGTGACCACCCGAAGAACTATTGCCATTCGACTGACTCCGCTATGACCTCTTTCCAAATGGATGACTTCGTCCACCGGCCAAACTTCAGGGCAGGCAACTCAACCCTCATCCAGCGTTCCAGTGAGGCTTGATTTCCTGCGTACCAGTTCTCGCCCGACCAGTAGTAGAACTCATTGCCGTGGTGATTCAGAATGGTGTTGTTGGTCAGCTTCTCCAGAATGGCAAGGATGCCATCAACCGGAGCCTCCTCAGGACTACCGTCATCGGACGAGAAGGTCGAGCCGTCGTCATACCAAATCTTCCACTTGCTTGCGGCAACCACGAGGTCTAACCGCCAGAGTTCAGAGTCAACTCGTAGGTGCTCTCCAGGGAGTCTCCAGAATCGAGGTTGATCAGAGCGTACAACGTCCGGTCAAGCAGCACACCTGAACCGACCGTGGTGTTGTCGAGGACACCGTGCTCTCGAAGCGCCACCGTGGCGTCAACAGGATTGGTGGCCACCGTCTGGTAGATGTTCGCCGTAGCGCCTTCTGCGGTGGTTCCGGTAGCCCGAGTGTTGTCGGTGGTGTACTCGGTGGTCAGTTCAGTAACCAGATCAGTCTCGGTTGAACCCTCGGCAGTTGACCCTGTCCCGATACCGTGCTTGTTCATGGTTTCAAGTCCGGGTGTGCCTGTGAAGGCATCAACTATGAACTCAACACCAGCATCCACAACTTGGTGGATCCCGACTAGGCCCAGATCGAACTCACGTCCGTTCGCCTTGATGACCCTGAGGTACAACTGTGACCAGAAGTACGGAAGGTGAAGTTGATTGGCCACCGACCGCGCCAAGGTCTTCTGAACCAGTCGACGACCAAGATTGACAGCGTTGGTCTTCCGCCATGCTTGGACCTGTGGGTCCATGGGCTGGCCATAAGGATCCAGCTTCTGCGAAGTTCCGAATCTCAGAATCTCCGTCAGGCTTAGCTCCTTCCCTGGGCGCTCGGGAGTGATGGTGCCAGACGCATGGCCATCACCTCGAATCACTCGAAGTCCCAGCGCGCCTCCGGGTCGAACTTCTCCTTGGTGCTGTGTCATAATGAAAACATTCCTTCCTTCGCTCGGGTACGGTCGGTTGATTCTTCTCTGGGAGCCGGACCTACTGGCTGAACTCAAATTCGCCGAGCTAACAGGTCCCCGTATTTCTCGACGAGAGCCGCACTCACCAGGGTGTGCAGATCATCACCAAGTTCAATGACGTGGCTCGCCACTACGTTGATCCATTCGGCCTCGGTCAGCAGCGGACTCTTGCGAAGCTCGGCGAACCAGAACATGAAATCAGCAACGGTGTTGAGTCTGGGTGAAGTCATGGCAGCTGGCTCTCCCTTATGATCATTCCTTGTTCGTTATAGAACACCAACACCTTGCGTAGCCTCTCCTCTTGCGCAGCTGACGTGGCCCAACCCGCGATGCCCCCAGGTCGGTTCGCAATGTAGAAGATTTCTGCCAACATTTCATGGCCACTCTCCAAAGCGTACTTGGTTACGTCACTGGCAAACAGCACTGAGTCATGGTCGTAAATTTCCCGCAGAATCCGTCCTGACCAAAGGTCAACCGTGTTGACGTTGGCTACCTGCCAGTTCTCGGCCACATGTCCAAGCTCATGCCAGACGGTTCCCTCATGCCCTCCGTCAGAAACGTAACTGCCACGTCGCTTGGTGCCTTTGGCAATCCGCCCGGATGTGACCACCATGTTCGTTGAAACGAACTGCCCTGGAAAGACGTTCACCGCGGCCAGGGCATTGCCGTCGGTAATCGTCGCTCTCAAAGCCCTGCTAATGAACTGGGAGTTCTGAGTGCCCAAAGCGAACAGTGCATCTTTGTACTCTGGATAAGCCCTCATGAATTTCTCGATGGCTCGACCCACGTCCTGAGCTTGAGCCACGCTCATCCCTACAAGATCAGTGTCGATGTCGAATTTAGCTTTCAACCAATCTTCAATTTGACCCACGCTCTTCAAGGCATCAACTTCGAAAGTGGTCCCAACCAACGGACCGGACGGCTTGGGCGCCGTCTTGTTAGCTTTCGTGGCAGCATTCTGAACCCTGTAGGATCCGGGTGGCCACACGTCCTTCGGTGGCCCCACTCCCCAATTAGGGCTGGGTGGGAACTCGTCCCTGGAGATGAATGCAAGCAAGCAACGGCAGCCGTGGTGGGTTGGTGGATCGTAAGGCTCAACAGTGTGGTCAAACACCTTCTCGTCTGCCCACTCACACCAGTCACAGGTCCGCTTGTCAAGGACGGAAGACCACTGAGCGAAGTTGCTGATGTTCGGAAACTGTCCTCCGAGCGCGCGCCCTTGCGAGTAGCTTTCGAACAGCGCCAGGTCAGAACTGTTGTCTATGTAACCAGGCATCGGTCAGCCTGTCGGTGCGTCGGGTTGAACCCATCCTGCGAAGTCTGCGAAGGCTTTGCGAGTCACGTAGCGAAGTTGGTCAGCGTCGACGTTTCCAAACATAGCCTGGGACCACACCCTCTTCAGATCCGACTCCAACCTGGTGACGTGTTCGGTGAACAGTGCGTCCGCCCGCGCTCGCGTGCGAGACAGATCCGCCACCTTGATATTCGGAGTTTGAACCTTTAGCTCACCAGCCACGTCACGTAATCCTGCTCGCGTCGCTGCGGTCAAACGCTTACGCAACGTGGTACGGTAAGCAGCAGTTCGAGTCAGTTTGAATTTGGAAATCGCCAGCCGTAGTTTCTTCTCAGCCAAGTTGCTTTTGACCCACCGCAAGGTGTCACGTTCCATGCCTGCCAGGATGGTTCGAAGCCCAGCCAGCATGGCTCGGTGCCTGTTGTCCTGAGCACGATCGATTCGTTCGAAGTCGATCTTCTCTTCCCAGATCGTACTCGGTTCACGACGTAGTGTCAAGCCGCCAGCCTCTCCACTATGAAGATCCCAATGGCCACAAAGAACAACGCCGCCTGACCTACCACTAATCGGGTGGCCCAAGTCAACGTTGCCTTCAACTCATCCAAATCCTTCTCGAACTCCAAGCGCTGCACCTTGTAGATGTCACCCCTTACGAATATGTCTTCCAGTTCCTTCTGGGTCCACCTAACCGGAACCCCATCAGCACGATCGTCCACCATGCTTTATTCTCCTTTGGGCGCGGGTGCTGGCTCGGGTTCCTCGTGAGCCTCTTCGAAGTCTTCCTCACTGACTGGTGGATAGTTGAGCATGTCACGAACTCGGTTCTCCAGATCAAGGTCCGAAGTCAACACGCCCTTCTCAGCGAGAATGGCAATGTGGTCCAGGATCTTGTCAATCGAAATGTGCCCGACCCGATCGAACCGCAGCTTCGGGTAGCCAGGGAGATTCGGGAAGTTCATGTCAAGCAACTGTGGGATGGCGTCAGTATTCCACACCGAAGCGATGGTGCGAGTCACCTCGTTCAAAGCGTGGTTGAAGAACCCACTCTGGTCTGACGAAAGTGCGAAGGATCCCTTGCCGTCTTGGGGCAGCTGCATGAATCCTGCCAGCACGCTCTTCGCCAGCTGCGAGTCGTGGTGTTCGATGGCATACCTGGGGTCCAGAACCGAAGCCGACCCCATGTCCATGAAGCCCACTTCCCAGTCATCCTCGTAGGTGAAGTAGGACTGCTCATGAGCCTGGATGTTCTGCAACATCTCCTCGGCTTTGTCTTTCTCCTCCGGTGGGGTTCCGGCAGGGTACTTGGCGTACGGCACTCCGGCTCCCTGACGCTCAATCGCAATGGCTTGAACCGCGTAGAAACCGTCCTTGTACTTCCAATGTTTGAACGCTGGCCTCAGCACCGAAATGCCCAAGGGGTTGCCAGCTTCGGGTTGGTTGGTGAACAGAAGCAGCTTTGACATCTTGATCATCACGTCGTGAAGATGTTCGGATTCCTGCACCTGCTGGCGTACCCTCTGAAGGTCGCCGACCCTATTGGTGTGCCACTCGGTGATGGTGCGTGGGTGACGTGGCGCCATCTTCTGCCAACTCATCATGCCCGAGTACTGGCCGGTGGTCAACCTCTGGAAGACCTTCTCGAAGGGGTAGTGGCCGTAGGGCAAGAACAGCATGGCCTCACGAAGCGTGCTCAGGAAGTCCCGAGTCATCACCTCTCCGCTGAAGAGGTTGTAGCGAATGAACTCGGCTGCCTCTTCGACGATCGGATCTGCCTTGGAGCCGTCGGGCTTCTTGGCGTCGACGTGAACCTCAGTGGCCAAGATCGGCAAGGTGATGGCCAACAGAAGTGAGGCCACCGTAGCGTCGCCTTTGCGCATCTTGTCTACGGTGGTGTATAGCTCGGGCTGCTGCCAAGCAGTGTTGTGCTCTTCGGTGATTATGCCACCGAAAACCTTCAGCCCAGTAGATCCAACCTCAGGACCTTTGCGAGCGCTGCGGGTGGTGTCGTTAGAGTCCGGGTGACTCAGTTCTCGGCGTTCTAATTCGTCTACCGCAGCACGTTGAATGTCATAGACGTTATCAGTCGTGGTCATGGCATGACCATGCGCTTGGGCGCTTCGGTACTCAGGTAACCCTCGCACAGGATGGCTGCCCCGTCAACGCCCTGACGGTGGATGACGTAGGCCCAAATGATCTCAGGGAAGTCTTCCAACTGGCCACGTGCCCGAGCCGCACACTTCTGACATCTAGGCAGCGTGGTGAGTGGCTCATGCCCGCGCACGCGAGGGCGCTTGCGAGGGCGATGCCGAGCGCAGAAATCCTGCGGGTTGTAGACACTGAGTTGGGTCTCGCAGTCCGGGCGTTCACACACCCTGCCGTCAGGGTAGCGTCTCGGCTTGGAGCCAACTGGGATTGATTGGGCACCACTCAATAGGGGCATGATGGCGTGGCAGCTTAGGCTTGCCGGCAACCTGAACCGCTAAAGTGCCTTCATTCGAAGCTTCTTCGTTCAGAGGTGGCGAGGGCCTTCGATGTCTACACCGAGCGCCCGAGTTCTCTCGTTGACGGGAGCAAGACGTTTGCGAGAAGCCCGACTCGGGCGCTTGGTGCACCGCCTCCAAAGAAACTTGTGGATAGGGGTAGACACAACCCCGGTTATCCGGCATGATGGTGTTATTGACAACCGAAGCCCGGACGGAACCACCCGAAGCCTCCAAAGCGGAGTGACTTCAAGGACCCAAGCGAAAGCGACCAACCGGATCGCCTCGGCCAGTCAAGCCAAGGACCCCAGGCATAGACCAACCTTCCTTGAGGGAAGAAGTAGGAGATTGTGAAACCTCCGAAAGCGGCGAAAGACCTGGGGTTCCTTGGCGTCTACACACTAACACCACGCCTGAACCGCCGGGATCGGTACGTGTTGGCGCTTCGCTTGTCCTAACTCCCTATGTTTGCTGCTCATTTACGCCTTATCCTAGTTCCATATGTTGCAGAAATTCTGGGAGGGAAGCCCGCCAGCGCCGTCTCCGATCCTCGCTAATTCTCAAGCAGGACAGGGGACCCCTAAAATACCCAGCTCGTATATAGGATTATCCTAAGTTCTATAGTAGAAAACGCTCAAAATCACCTTATCCCAGGGAGACGGGGACCAGTAGAAGGAGGACATCCGGAGTGTACACGGCTCCAACACCAGGGTGGTGTGCCCCCTCCTGTATGCTGTATGTATGCCTCCCTGGTAGCCTCTCCTACCTAATGGGTTACTGAGTAGGACAGGATAGCACCTGCATATAGCCTGCTACTAGCTGTGTATCTAGGGGTACAGGCTAACACCACGCTAACCACGCCTCCTATACCACACCACAACGCCCTTAGGCACGCTACATGCCCCTGTATGCGCATATATTCACCCCTTGGTTCCGCTTGTGCCCTGGCCCTGCCCTTTATGCATAGGCGCCTCCCTGTAGCATGCCCGTATGCCCGTATTCTCCTCATGCTCCTGACGCTCCTGGGAGCCTCCTCAGCCCTATGTATCCTCCTAAGCCAATACGGGCCTCCAGAGCCTCTCCGTATTCTCCGTATCACGCACACCATCCGACACGGCTACACCAGATGCCACGCCGTGCCACGAGTACCATGCATTATCCGCATTATCACGCCGTGGTACACCGTCTACACCAAGATAATCGCATTTTCGGCATTATTCGGCATGGTACACGTGGTACACGTACAATCACGTAGCATTCGCATTATTGGAGCCAGGTACACCAGATGCGAGCCGGTGCGCGTAGTACCGACATTATCGTGATTATTGGCCTCCGGTACGACGAATGCTACGCTCTGGAGCGATTATCGTGATTAAGGCGCTTCAGAGGGCTTCGGTACTCCAAATACTGGCCCCTTGTAACCAGCAAGCCACTCTGGTGTGACTTCGATGGAATGACAGCCATCAGCGCCCACTTCGCAAAGCCGATTGGCCCGGCAATACATCTCTGAGTGGGCACGTTTGTCACCTACGGCGATGGTGCCTCGATGCGTGCAGTACCAAGCTCTCATTCGTCGACCTTCTTCTGCTGCCCTCCGGCACGTCCCAAGCTCTTGGGCACACGTGGGTCCTCAGTCAGAGGTGCAGGGCAGGGTTCGAAGACCACGTGACCAGCAAGCGGTGTGTCGCACAGGTAGCATAGCAAGGCCCCACGACCCTTGTAGTTGGGATTGCCGCGATCGCCGCTCGACCCACGTCGCCTGACCATCATTGGGTCTTGTGGTTGTAGGGACACGCTTCTAGCACTTGGACCACCAGATCCACTTCGTCAACGGCGACGGCTTCGTTGAAGATTCGTCGAGACCCTTTGCCCTTGCCATCGACCCTCCGCGCTACGGTGACCCACCCCGACTTGGTCCACGCATCCAAAGTGCTCATGGAGACGCCTGTGGTGTCCGACAATTGTCGTGAGGAGATTTCGCCTCTTCTGAGTCTTAGCTCTTCGTGCGCAGGTCGCCGTCCGCTGTTTTTACTACCAGTCACTTGGACACCTCTAACCAAGCCTTGGTGAACCGGCAGCTGGAGACTCGCGTTTGGCCTAACGGTCCTTCGGTCTCGCTGTAGTACCAGAGCGCGTAGCCATGGGCACAGAACTCAGGGAAGGCTAGGTAGCGCTTGCCCTCGTGGGTCAAGCACCAGTCGACCTTGGTGGCCTGTCTTCGCCGTAGTCTCATTCGGGTGTCTCCTTGTAGTCATCAAGAATCTTTCTGAGGTGCACTTCGATCAACTGCATGGCTTGCTTTTTGGTGAAGCCAGAACGCACGTAGGACACGTAGAGTTCGTTCAAGATCACCGTCGAATCATCCAGGGTCTCGTCGTCTTCAATGGCCATGGTCAAGGTCCTGAGCGAAGAGAAAGAAGACCAACGTATCGCCCTTTCTAGGATGGGACTGCACCGAGAATGTGTGTTGGGTCTTGGCCACAACCACCACCCTGTCAATCCGGCAACGTTGGTGGATCTCCCACTCCCATTGCATCCGATCGGCGTAGGGCACCTCCAAGGTCGGCAGCACGGTCTCGGCACCCAAGCACGGAGTGCAGCTGACCTTGGCGTCCTCACCGTATTGGTACTCAAGCATCGGAAACAAGGCACGATCACCAAGCTCAACCGTCTCGAGTTCTTTGGTGTCTACGTCTGTCACAGTTGGTGCTCTGAGTCTTCTTCTTTGATACCTCGCATGACTCCACACACCGTACAGACTTGGCCTCCGAGGACAGTGGCGTCAACCCATTCGTGGTCTTGTAGTTCACGGTCCAATCGCCGTTTCATTTCAGCCTTGGCCTTCTCCTCCTCCATTGGGATCAATTCATCAAAGTCGATGCCTAGTGCTTCGGCCTGTTCTCGTGTGTAGATGTTGGCGTTTTCACGGTCCATCAGGAGCCTCCTTCGATTCGATACACCCAATCCGTTGGCCCTTCCGACGATGTCCTTGAGATGTCGTTCGATGCTCAAGCTCCAAGAAACCCTCTTCCTTCAGCACGTCAAGAACTACCAGAATGATTGGGTGCAGAAGCACCTGACCGTTGTAGATTGGCACCTCGTAGTCGAAGTGCTCTTCCACCCTCTTGGCTATGTCTCTGGAATCGAATTCCTTCTTAGCTGCGGGCCTTCCAAGATTCATCGTTTGTCCTCCTCATCGAACTTGCCGGCCACCAACCACGTTGCCGTGAGGATGGCACTAGCCATCAAACCAGCCCAAAAGTGTAAGGCCACCAACCAGCCGTAGGCCGCGATGACCCAAGTCACTCCGGCCACCAGAATGCCCACGGCGCGCCACCATCGGCCAGCCCATCCTGGAGGCACGCTCTTCATGCCGTGCTCGATGTAGTAGTCATCACTTCGAATTCTCATGTTGTCTCCTCGGCAGGTCTACCGCAGAGCGGACAGACGGCTTCAAGCTCCTGGTCCATCATCAGCAACCTTGCAAGCTCCCTCCGCTCCTTCTCCAGGGCCTCCAGGTGCCCTACAACAGTTTCTATGGTCAGGTCATGCGACTGGAGGTGCCTCTCAGGCTCGGTGGTCTCCAGGCCATCGTAGGGGCAAGTCCAAGTAAGCACTTCGAACGGACCTACGGCCATCAGATGCCCTCAGCCCTGGCAAGGACCGCGCGGTGGTCAATGCGTGCCAACCTCATGGCTTCCAAAGGGCTGCCCGTCTCCCCAATGATGCGGTAGTCATTTGCTTTCACAATCTCAATGACTTGGAATCTGCCGTTGACATCGTCATGGGATATCATGTAGCCATTCTCCATGGGTGCAGCCGTCCTCCAGGTCACTTCACCAAGCTCTTTCCACTCACCGTCCTTGCGATACTTGTAGATGGCGTACTCCACCTCCCAAGTCCATCCGAAGGCCCAGACGGTGGAGGTGCTCTTGTCGGTCTCAATCAGAACGCTCATGGTGCCGTCCTTCTTTTGGAGTCCCGAACAAAGCGTCTGCTGTTCTGAGAATGGTCTCAGCCAACTCCCTGGCCTCACCCCAGTCGAGGTAGATCGTTCCGTTGATACCGTCACGTCCGTGGCGTATCTTGACTTCGATCGTTTCAGTGACCACCTCTACGGCATCGTCACCTCGGCGAATTGTTGTCGCTCTTCGTTCCATCACTCCTCCTCGTTGGCAACGTCTGCCAAGACCAGCCTCTGGCCCTTGCCGGTACCCAGACCAACACCGTTTACATCGAAGTGAGTCTGGCACATGTTGGCCCAGGGACCATGGATCGTTCTACCGTCGTACTTGGCTGTGTCACCACAGATGTCACACTTCGGTAGCTCAGTCACTTCTACTTGGTCGCTCATTCTTCCTCCGTCTGTGTCTTGGCAGCTTCAACCAACTCGGGCTTGGTCGGCCTCTTGTAGAAACCAAAGAGCCTGTCGTCTTTGCTCGGCTCGATGGCTGCGGTGAAACGAACCTTGGAGCCTTTCAACTCTTCGGTCCCATACTCAACTGCTTCGAGGATCGCGGTGGGGCAAGTACCCCAGATCCGCCAACCCTCTTCTGACTCAACCAACATCTTCAGAGTCTGGTCATCCGGACGGTATCCATCAACCCACTTAGTGGAGATGATGGTGCCGGTCACTTCAACTCGGCCCTCAGGGACGTCAGGGACATCGGCCTTGGCTTCAAGCTCTACCTCACGCCGTTCTTGGCGCTCTGTGTGCTCCCTGGCGATCTTCTTGACCAACTCGGCCTGACGCTCGGAGATTGATCCATAGCGGCGACCCTTGCGGTTGATGTCGTAGACGATCCCTGCACCAGTTCCGGTCAGGAAGGTGCCATCCTTCGGGTGGTCTACGGGGCTGCCTTCGAAGCTGAGTTCGAAGGCTGCTGCCAACTCTGGGTCGGCTTCCAACTGGGCCTCGAACTCGGCCTTGATCTTGCGAACCTTGCGCAGTCTGCTGACTTCCTTCTTCTGCTTGGCTGCCAGGTTCTCGAGACCGAACAGGTTGCTTGCGCACTCATGGCCGATGGCGATGATGTCAAGGTCAGGTCCGTGGGAATGGACTGGAGAGAAGAAGACGGAGCCGTAAGCAAAGTGTGCTCCGCAGGATGCGCAACCACCGTTGGCATGACGGACTACGAACTGCTCGAACAATTCCTCAAGCTCGCTTTCCGGATGGGCCTTGACTAGCTTCGCCAGTTGGCGTGCAAGCTCTTCCATGTCATCTGCGAAGACTTCGTAGCCTTCGTCGCTGCTGCCCTGGTAGAAGTTGCCGACCCACATCCACTCGCCAGGGTCGATGCTGGACGGACCGTAGAGGGTGGTGGTGGCGATCATGATGCGACCTCACTGAGTAGGTTGAGTCCGGTGGCAGCTTCGGTGCGCTTGGCGCATCGGCTGCAGACTCGCTTGAACGTTTGCGGCTGGTTGTCGGCAGGTGCGTCTGCCAGGACCCAACGCACATCGGCTGCGTCGTAGGATCCGGCTCGGTGCCAACCCTCTCCGATGGGTGAACGGAAGTAGATGTCGCAAGCTGTGACGGCTTCGTTGATCCAGAAACGATCCCACTCACGTCCGGTGTTGGCTGCGACGTGAGCGGTGCCGTTGTCGTTGACAATCATCTCGGCCATGAACTCGGTGGCGTTGATGCCCTGGTCCTCGGCGAAGCCTTTGATGGTGGTCGTCATCAGGAGAGGTCCTCGATAACCAGACGGGCATCGGCATGACGGTCGCTGAGGCTGGCGACTGCAATGGTGCCACCCTCTTTGATCCAATCGTAACCTGCGGTGGCGAGAAGGTCTACGTTGCCGTTCTCGTAGTCGACACGACCAACCGTGAAGTCACCGAACTCATTCTCGATGTCTCCCCGATGGCTCTCGATCAGGCTGAGTAGTTGCTCGCTGTTGAAAGCGTCTTGTCCGTTTGTCTCGTAGTCCATGGTGCGGTTCTCCTATCGGCTCTGGTTGGCCCTGGCGCGGTTCCGTGCTACTCGCTCGGCTACCTTGATGTTGGTTGCGGTTACTGTCTTGGTCATGACCAGGTCACTATCTCACTGACCGTGCCACCCTGCTGGGCGACTTCGTCAACGGCATCCTTCTTGCGTCCGTAATCGGACTTCTCGCCGGTGACGTTGTTGGTGACCATCCAGATGATCTCAGGCACTGGGTCACAGGGGTATGAATTGAAGTGGTCGTGGAAGCAATTACGCTCCGTGTAGACTTTCTCGATTGTGAATGTCTTGGCGGTCATGAGGGTCCTTTCTTTGGCTGTCTTTGTCCTCATGAAGTAAGTATGCCGGATAACTCTGGTTCTGTCTACTCCAAACACGATATTTATCCGAATAGTTTCAGCTGATTTTCAGGCTCGGAAATGGCCTCCAGGTCGGCCTCTGACTGCACCGAAAATGACCAACCGCTAAATAGGTCTGACTTGGACCAAACGACGCTCCAGAGCAGTCCTTCACGGTGTGATAGCACCCCAGGCCAGCCGTGGGTGCGGTGGGTGACCTGGGTTCCTGGTTCTAGTCGGGCAGAGCGCTTCATGAGGTCAAGCGGATCTGGAAGACGATCCATCCCTCAGAATAGGGTCCGGCTACGAACACGACCCATCACGCTCTGCCCGAGTTTGATCTGATCTGACTCGCCAATTTACGTAGCGTTGTTTTGGCGTGGATGGTCTGCTGCGAAGACTCTTTGACGTACGCAGCTGTGAACTTCAAGCCGTCAGGATTCAGGATGATGGCCACGTAGCCTTGACCGTCTCGCAGGGCTTGGGCCAGGTCCCGTCCGGTGGTTCCTATGGCGGCATCCTGGAGGATGATTCTGTCAAGGATCTGTGCCAGTTCTTCGTAGTGCATCAGCCCTCCTCCTCCACTGGTGAGCGCGCCCTACACCACTGTGCCGCCACCAGATCCATCGCTTCGTCAGGACTCAGGATCTCGCCACAAGACTGGCACTTCCATGCCGCAACATAGCCACCATCCTTCCAGTCGATCCAGACGATGTTGGAGTGAGAACACTCTCGGTTCGTAGCCATGACCTTTCCTTCCTGTAGAGGTCGACGCCAGGGGTTGGAGGCTCTGCCATTGAGCTACAACTTCCCAGGGAAGATGCCAAGAGTCGAACCTGGATCCTCCAACCTTGTCTGACCCAATCTACCTTAGTCGATGGGAGCCTACCAGTCTTGTTTCTTGATGCCTGCAAATCCCGATCCTGATCGTGGGCCTTGGGTCTGGTTCAGGTTGCGCTCATCCAACTTCGAGGGTTTGCGTGGTGGGAAGAGTCCGGTCACGCCGTAGCGAAGAGCGTCCATGGGATGCGAACTCCAATCGTGCACAGGATGGATGGAGCCAGCCTTGCGCTTGCCGTCAGGATCCAACGGCCAGTGGTAGTTGGTGAATGATGCGATGCCAATCTGGACCTCGCTGGAGACCAACAGCCTGACCTCGTTCAGAAGCTTGGAAACGATCAAGCGTCCCTGGTCGTTGGGCACCTTCTTGGAACGAACGAAGATCCCAGCTTGCCGTAGGTGCTCGGCCATCGACTTGCCGGTGGTGACGGTTCGCTGTTCTCCGGCTGGATCACCGAAGTGCTTGTCGAAGGGCTTCCAGCCTTCCTCGATTCGCTCTACGGTTCCAATCCAGAAGTCTGCGTTCTGGCCCGACTCGATGACGAGGTCCAAGAGCACCAACCCAGTGGACGCCCCAATTCGCTTGACCACCATTTCGCCTTCATGGTTAGGGTCAGGTATGGGAATCGAATCGTGCTCAGGAATTCGAACCGTCTGAGCCACCCACAAAGCGCCTTCGTCACCTATGCCGTAGTCCCAGAAGCCGTAGAGTGGCAGGTGGTCTTCGAAGACCAACGCTTCACCATAGAAGTCAACATGGTAATCTCGTTGGAACTGAGGGTAGACACGACCTTCGATGATGTCAACGAACTGACCTTCCAACTCTTGAAGGGCAAATTCTCCGGTGTAAGTTGCTTCCAAGTCTTCGATGTATTCCTCACCGATGTTCTCGATGTTGTCCCGAGTCTTGGCGTGATAGGTGTGGCGTTGCCTGCCGAGCTTTTCGTTGTTCGCAGGTTTGACTACGTACTCGTCGTAGAGCCAGTTATCGGTCTTGCCCCGAGGGGTAGTAGTGATGGCAGAACGGTGCGGGAATCCTGGCTGACGTAACCTGCCAATCACAACTCGCCAAGCTTTCAGGGAGATGAGGTTGCCTTCGTCGATCCAAATGAAGGCAGCCTGGATACCACGGATAGAGTCGTAGTTGTCGAGCGATCTGAACAGAACTTCGGTGCCGTTCTTCAGCATCAACTCGTACTCACTCTTGTTGAAGTTCTCAACCAATTCGGTGGGCAGTATCGAAAAGAACTCCCTCATGGTTGAATCTCTGAGTTGACGGTAGGTTGGCGCGCACACCAAGATCAAACACCCTGCGTTGCCCAAGCCGTACAAGATCGTCTTAATGGCTCCGCTCCAAGTCTTGCCTGATCCAAGTCCACCCACGAATCCGGTGTGGCGTGTCTTGGTGTCGGTGATGAAGTCAGCCTGAGCACCTTTGGCCGTAGACCAGTCAAACGGGACCTCGACTACCTGGGCCACATTCGTTATCGTCATGATGCCAGTTTTCGGTGCCGGTTGACAACCCAAATCAGAGCCTTCAGATACAACGCCAAATCGTGCGGGTGGTGGTCCTCTGCGGTACGGTTAACCCACACAGTGGCCTCATTGAAAAGCTCTCCTGCCGATTCGAATTCACCCTGAAGTTGGATACCAAGCTCCAGGCATCGGTTAGGTGCCAGCGTTGACATGGCAGCGAATTGGTCAGCGTGTTCAACAAGCTCGGACGCGGCCTCCTTACCGAATTCTCGATTGGCGATTCCAACCAAGGCTTGACGGTGCAGGAACGATGGGACGTAGAGGTCTTTCAGTGGCTTCGCCATTAGTCTTCCACCACCTCAGCGTCCACAACCTCAGAGTCTCCCCAGTCAAGCGAACCAGGAGCGCTTTCGATGCCCTTGATTTCCACCAGCAGCTTGGTCTCGGTCTGCTTGGTGATCTTGCCGGTCATCTTGGCGTACAACTCAAGCACCTTCGGTTCACCCAGTGACAGCCCGAGTGCCATCCCACGCCAGAAGGCACCTTCTAACACGACGCCCTCGAGCTTCAGAAGTTCGAACAGGTAGTCCTGGAATGTCTTTCGTTTAAGAAGGTCACGGACGTAATTCGGATCTGAACTAGTCACCTTGGCTACCTGAGCTACGCTCGAAGGGAACAGACCAGTCTCCAATTCCAATTCCAACATCTGCTGGGCGATGCGTTCTTGGTTGGGTGTCAGACCACTTTCTTGCAGCGTAGATCCCTTGGGTCTGCCAGGGCCAGGCTTACGCTTCTTCTTCTTGGGCGTAGTGATGGTCTGCTGTCTGGTGTCCCTGGGTGCTTGATCGTCTCGGGCTGGCACCTCTTTGCCAGCGTGATGTTTGCCTTTGTTATGACCACTCAATCCACACCTTCTTGTTCGGGACCCTGCCACCACGATCGCTGGCACGGTGCTCTTTCCATATTGCTTCGGTCTCTTCTTCTAGGCTACCTCCATCATCGAGCGCCAGTCTGATCTGAACTCTTTCGATGGGTGAACAGGCACCTCTGAACCCTGCCTCAGAATCAAGTCCATCGATCAGGCAGTCGACTACTACCGGACAGATCGCACAGAACTCCCGAGCCGTTGGGTAGGTCTTGCCACGACCTTCTACGAAGAACGGATCATGGCCAGGCTCGTAGAGTAGGGCGACACCACGGCACGCTGCGAGTTCCTTCCATTCGAAGTGATAAGCGACCTCAGCTGGGATTTCAAAGTCGTCATCCAAGGTCATCATGGTCACCATGTACCGTACCACAGATCCCAAAGCCTAACAGCCTCGGCATCTCGTTCATGTTTACGGAAATCAGTGGGGACCGAGGAGATGGTCCGTTTCTTGTCGGCTGCGTTGACTTCGTGCAGAACGAATCCGCATCGGGCGCTCCACCATCTGAGCGCACCCACCACCTCTACGGTGAGCCTGGTGTCGTTGTCCCAACGTCTGGGGTCCATGCGCTCGGCTACCACCCTGTCTACGTCACCGGCAGCCAACATGATTGCGAACGAATCCATGAACCCCAGGTGCTCTGCCTGGCCGCGCTGTTCTGAGAATACACCACGACCCAGTGACCAGCCACAGGTCTCCCCAGGATCAACGGCCAGCACTAGATCTTCAGCCCTGCTCATTCTCCGAACATCAGTTCGAGATAGCCTTCGCTGTCGCTGCTGGTGCTCTTGGAGGGTCTGCCCTTGGTTGACAGAACTGTGTCTGGCTTGGTGAGAAGCCGAGCCGGGAAGTCCTCTGCGTCCGGATCGATAACATCTTCGAACTTGACGGTCTGGAGACACGACTGACACTCCAAGCCCAACAAAGCCTTGGGCGTCTTCGTAGACATCACGAAGTTGGCCTTGGTGGCACCACAAGCTTCACATCGGATAATGAAAGTGAAAGCTGGATTTAGGGTTCTCTCGAAGACCCTCCAAGCTGACACAAAGGGGTATGCCCATACCTTGGGCATGAGGTGTACGATTCTGTTCATTTCGTTGCCTTCTTCCATAGTCCTTCCTGGGTTCGGCACGACAATGGCTGGGTAGTGTCACGGTAACCCAGAGACCACATCGTATTGGGATGCGCTCCTTCCTTTTTGAGTCTGGCCATGTCGGTGTTATAGAACTTCAGCGAGCCGTTGCTCCAGCGATTCCAATTATAGTCGGAACCGTCCATGAGTTCAATCAGGGCTGGGCTATCAACACACCAGTCGACCATGTCACCTTGACTACGGAGGCACGATGGTGCGAACATCGGATCAACAGTCTGGCAGACACCTCTGGCCTCACACCCTGACCGAAGCGCTCTGCCAACCCACGGCAGAGCCGCCACCGTCAGGTCTGCCATTCGCCGAGCCACGTAGTTGACTTCCCACTGCATCCGGTTGCAGATACGTCGGCGAACCGTGCCTATCAAAGCCAGCAGGTTGTACGTCGCGGTGATGGAAGTCTGGGTGCCTTCGGGCACAACGTAGCGAGCATCCTGATACGGAACGCCAGCCTCAATCGCAGCCTTGTAGAACCTCTGCAAGTGGTCCATAGATTCCTTGTAACGTTCCACGGCATCGGGTGCCATCAACCGGAAGCTTTCGGGCAACCTCATGTTGAATCCTGACAGATTGTTGGCGCGCTGACTGAACTGACCGAAGCCAGCACCCACCCTGGTCCGTACCAACTGGTGAGATGTGGTTCGGCTTATACCGTTGATGGTGAAGGTCAAGGCGACCGTCTCCAAAGCGTTGGGTATGACGTGCTTGAACTCGGCTGCTTGTTGAGCAATAAGCCAAGCCTTATCAGACCCACCTTCCATTCCCCTGTAGTGATCGGTGTGTTTGATGTCTCCGAAGGTGGTCTCCGCAAAAACTGCCACAGTCTCCGCAGCCACCTGAGCGTTAGGTGGGTCGAGAAGCCGGACTTCTATGCCATCTATTCCCCAGTCAAATCGGGAACGATAACTGCTCGGTGGGTTGGTTGGTAGATTGCCCATTCTGGTTTCCTTCCTGCATTGCGGTATTCGCAATTCCGTTGGCGAGGAAGAACTTTCCGTGGTCTGGAAGCTTCCCTCTGATCAAGTAAATGTCCTTACCTTTGCCTTCCCATATCTCCCTCGTCTTTCGTTTGCCAAGCCACCCAGGGACCACCACTGGGAAGCTTTCTCCCATCTCATCTCGAACGTACAGAATGACGGTGTCTGTCTTGGTCCCAGTCTTGCCAGCCATCTGGGTAGCCAGCTTCTCTTGCTGTCTGTAGTTACGTGAAATGACATGGCCAGCGAACATGATTTCTTCTTGAGTATCAGGATCCTCAGCCACCTCCAGCAGCTTCGTAATAGACCACGCACTGGTCCGGATCCTGACCTGATTAAGTTCTGCTTCCTGGTCTATCAAACCGAAGAGGTCGTCGCCAGCGTCACGTGCTTCCTTGAACACTTCAATCGTCTTCGGACCCACGTTCTTGACAGCCGCCAGAGCCTTCCAATCAGTGAACGGTCGAGCCTCCATAATCAGGTCAGCCGTCTTGTCGCCAACTCCACTGATCTGAGTCAGACCGTATCGGATCCCACCAGCTTCAAGTGCAAAGGTCTTGGCGGATTTGTTCACATCAACCGGCAAGAACTCCACGCCCTTACGCTTGGCCTCGCCGATGAACAAGTCACGCTTGTCGGCTTCGTTCTCGTTGGCCAGAGCCGCGTAGTAGAACTCCAAGGGGTAGTAACGCTTCACGTACATCTGCCAGTAGGCCAGCATCGAGTACGACAACGAATGAGACTTGTTAAATCCGTAGGCTCCAAACGTAGAGGTCTGCATCCAGATGTCGGTGGCCATCTCCTCGTCGATGCCTTGCTTGGCAGCACCCTCTACGAACTGGTCACGGAACTGTTGAAGGATCTCCATGCCCATACGCTTAGACAGGAACTTCCTGACCTCACCAGCCTCTGCCCAAGATAGCCCACCGATCCGCCGCATGATGGCCAGCACCTGCTCCTGGTACAGAACCAGGTTGTAGGTGTCCTTGGTGATGTCGTCCAAAATCGGGTGGATCTTAGCAGCCTTGTGGCTGCCGTAGCCGCGCCATTTGCGTCCAGAGTGCGCTTGGACGTAGGCGTCGTTAGTTCCCGCCAGCATGGCTCCTGGACGGCTTAGAGTGTTGATGTCAACTAGCTCGGCAAACTTGGTTGGTTTGATCTGCCGCAGGGTGTTCTTGGTGGCTTTGCCAGAGAATTGGAAGATGCCAAGCACGTCCACTTCGGTGAACCCTCGCATCGTCTTTGCGTCATCCAGAGGCATGTTGTAGAAATCTATGTCAACGCCGTGGTTGGCCAGCACTGCGTCCTTGGCATTCTGAATCAGGGTCATGCCGTCAATGCCGAGGATGTCAATCTTGACCAGCCCCACCGACTCTACGTCCCAGCCGTCAAGCCCAATGACTCGACCTTTCCCAGGGACCTCGTAGATTGGCGCCACCTCTTCCATTGGCGCTGAGGACACCACCACTCCGGCAGGGTGCACGCCCATAGCTTTGTACTGACCTTCCAGAACGGTGGCCTTGTACATGTCTGGGAATTGGTTCATCACCTCTTGCACTTCAGGGAAAGCTTCGATGGCGTCCACCAGGCTCATGTCAGAACGAACGTCACCGTGTGCCCGGTCTGGAATGTACGGCTTGATCTTGTTGGGCACCCAGTACGGAATCTCATGGACCCTAGCCACATCGTCCAAGGCGTTCTTGGCTTTGAAGGAAGTGAAGGTCCCGACGTAGGCCACGCGGTCTTCGCCATACTTCTCCTTCAGGTAGTCATGGATCCTGACACGTTTGTCGGCAGGGAAGTCAAGGTCTACGTCCGGCAGGTCGGCACGGTTGAGGTCGATGAACCTCTCGAAGAGTAGACCATGCTCTACCGGATCCACTTCGGTGATTTCAAGCAACCAAGCCAGCAACGAACCAGCCGAGGACCCTCGAGCCGGACCCTTCATGATGCCCTCACGAATACAGAATTTGCAGATGTCTGCGATCATCAGAAAGTAGTCGATGTAGTCCTTGGTCTCGACGATTCCATATTCGTAACGGGCACGCTCCAGATAGACTTTCTTCTTCTTCGAATCAAGCTTGTCAAGGCCACGCTTGTGCCAGCCTTCGTTGACCATGTCCTTGAACAATTGCTTCTTGTCTCCGTCGTACGGATAGCGGACCAGTTCGATCTTCGGCAGGGTGACGTTGCATCGGTCTGCGACCCTCACCGTGTTTGCCATGGCTCTGCGTAGGTCCTTCTGGGAGACCACACCGTTGGCCTTAGCAATAGCCACAACGTCTTCAGCTGAGGTCAAATAGCAGTGCTCATGCATCGGGCCTTGACCGTCCGGTCCTATCACCTTCTTCCACCTCATCAGCGCCGCCATAATGTTCTGGGCCTCACGCTTGTCAGGGGTGGTGAAGTGAACATCGTGGGTGACGACAGCGTTGGGCCAGGGTGCCACCCAGTCGGCTACGATCTTGACAGCGTCCATGTCAAGGTTCTGCCATTCAAGCCACAGCGCATTCGGTTCGAAGCAATCCTCCATCTGACGAAGCACATCATGTGGGTCATCTGGGATCTGATCCAAGATGGCTCGGCTTAGCTTTCCTGACAGGCAGCCAGAGGTGCCGACGAGTCCGGCTTGGTGCTCACGGATGTCATCCCAAGTCACTGCGGGCATGTACTTGCCACGACCACCGATGCCTTGCTGCCAGGCCAGGGTGGTCAGCTGCATGAGGTTGCGGTAGCCGTCTTGGTTGCGGGCGATGAGTCCAAGGTGGTATGGGTAGAACCGTCTTCCGTCTTCGTCCTTCCACTCACGCTGACTGAGGTCGTCCATCACCCGAATCTCGATCCCAAAGATCGGCTTGATGTCAGCTTTCAGAGCCTCCTTCTGGAACTTCCAATGCGATGAGGTTGAGTCGTGGTCAGTCAGCGTGTGCGCAGTCAGCCCAGCCTCGACTACGCGCTCTACAATCTGCTCAGGCTGGCCCCAAGCGTCCAAGATCGAGTAGGTCGAATGAGCGTGGAGGTGGACGAAGTCTGTCATGGCAATTGGTCTTCGAACAGTTGCAAATCGGCCTTAGCTTTCTGGGCCTGCATCCAATCGTACATGAAGCCTGCATAGTTGCCAAGGTCCACCAACTTGTCCTCAATGGTGCCAGCTGGAACAGTTGTTGGATCTATGTCAATAATCAGGCTCTCCAGTCTGCCTACGATGCCAGCCAGTTCGTAGAAATAGGCTGGGAGTCCATAGCGGTCCAGGTGGCGGCTCCATTGCGAACCGTAGTGCTCACGGCTTGCTTGGGTTTCCGCTTTAGCTTCGTCGTAGTTCATAGTCCTCTTACCCTGCTTCCTTCAACGTACACAGCGTCTGCTATAACCGGCAGCAGGATCTTGTTGTCTCCGAATTTCTGGTCGATGAGATTGAGGCAGTGACGCTCAACTTGCCCGAGCTTGGTGTTGCCCATTGAGTGCTCCCACCGGACGTAAGCGATGACACAGAAGAGGTCCGCCAGAGCTACGATCTGACCAGGAAGGTCATCGTCCTTGGCGTTCCTCCACAGCGACCTTAGGAACTCTCCGGTATGGCCAAGCTTGCTGAAGAGTCTGAAGGCGAAGGCCTCTTCGACTCTGCGGAAGTTGTCGCGCATCTCTTGGTCGAAGTACTTGGCCTCACGCACCAAGTCTCCGGTGCCAATCTCTTCGATGTCATGGACCATGCCACGTAGACAGACCTCGCCAGTCAGGTCTGGTCTGTCAATTTCGACGGCAATCGTTACAGCGATCATGGCGGTCCACCACGAGTGCTCCGCCACGTTCTCGCGGTTGAGTACTGGCAGAGCCGAGTAGCGGTAGACATGGCTGACCCGACGGAACTCACCGTAGAGAACTTCCCTGATAGCGCTCATGTGTTCCTAATCGCCTCCCTGATTTCTTCGTAGGTTCCCTCTTCTTCTTCGTGCGGAAGGACGACGGCCATGGCCTCGATCCAAGCTGCCGTTCGGTACGCCTGTTCCTGTGTAGTGATGTTCAACACCAGCAGTGGCGAGATAGACTCACTGTTGCCTGCGAGCATGAAATCGTTGTCGGTTCTCATTGAATCTCACCTCTCCAAGTGTTGCGAGGAAATGGATCTACGTACCCTATCTTGATTTGGTGAAAGACTTCTTCAAGTGGCCCAGTACCGTTGACAAAGCCAAGGTCACAAGACCCTGCCAACATCACGTTGAGTCCCCTGCCTTCTACGCCTGAGAAGCCCAAGGTCTTTGCTGCGGCTCCCCAGGCGTACCCCATCTCCCAGAGCACCCCAGCATCGAAGTCATCAACCACTGCCAAGACCCAAGCTGCGTTGTCAATGGCATCGGTGTTTGACTCGAAGATTTCTTGCCGTTTTTCATTGCTTGAGTCTGGCCGGAGCACACCTCCGTCAAGCCGTGGTGAGTAGATCGGATTGTGATCGGTTGCCAGCCTTTCAATGAAACTGCACAGCGCCTTCTGCTCATCGTTGAAGAACGGTGCAGCCAGATAGATGTGTTGTCCTGCTTTGAATGTCATGTTGCGTCGGCTCCTAATTCGTAGTCGATTGGCACGGATCTTTCTGCGATCATCTTCAACTCTGGAGTGACCGAATATCCGTGGCTGCCTTTGTCTTCCACCATCATCGTGCTTGTCAGTCTGCGAAGCACCTCCTTCGCTTCGTCGTCGGTGATC
>SDBS01001358.1_pt1 | contig 24828 bp, 22 predicted proteins | sample 2277091 | NCBI WGS metagenome assembly SDBS01 (sample SAMN10404972, study PRJNA504765) | marine sediment metagenome | isolation source: marine sediment core GS10_PC15, 163 cmbsf | place: Arctic Ocean: Southern Knipovich Ridge | collected 2010
TTTATAATTAATATGTTTATACCGAATCATTATATGTGTTTATTTTTTGTAAATATATCTAAAGAAGGGATAAAACTGCGTCAAAATATTAAGTTTATGAGCCAAGGGCTACAATGTAGTGGCTTGCTATATATACCAGATAATCTAAACCCTGATGAAAAGGTTCCTGCAATTGTCATGGCACACGGATACTCAGCCGTGAAAGAGATGGGGTTATCCAAGTACGCTGAGCGATTTGTGGATGCTGGATTTGTAACATTGATCTTTGATTACCGCTACTTCGGAGATAGTATGGGGGAGCCTCGCGGTCAACTATTCCCGCTTGAACAACAGGAAGACTACCGAAATGCCATAACATGGCTATCAGACCACCCTCATGTAGATCCTCATCGTATAGGGATTTGGGGAACATCCTTCAGCGGCGGACTTGTCCTATATGTGGGAATATTCGACAAACGCGTTAAAGCAATAGTTGCACAAGTCCCTTCAACCTCGAACTGGGAGACCAGACGTCGAAATAATAAGGAAAGATTTGACAAAGTTAGCGAATTGTATATTCAAGACCGCATAGAGCGTTATAGGACTGGAAAGATCAAATACATAAAAGTAGTGGCTCCAGAAGGGGAACCATGTGTTTTGAGCCAAGCAGAGTCTTATAAATTTTTCATGGAAGCCAACAAACTTGCACCCAATTGGCGCAACCAGATCACGTATGAGTCTCTGGAAAAGCAACGAGAATTTGATCCAATCAGCCTTATTCATATGATTGCACCCACTTCTCTACTGATAATTGCAGCTGAGTACGATGAGCTTATTCCTCTCAAAGCTCCGGTTTCAGCATATAAACACGCCTTGGAACCCAAGTCTATCAAAATTTTACCTTGTAGCCATTTTGATATCTATACTGAACCCTGGGTTGTAGAGGCAGCCAAAGCCGCTGTTGACTGGTACAAAGCTCACCTTTAACCAAGAAAAATAAAATATTGCAGCGAGTGAGCATTGGATATCCAACTGCTGGAGATATCTTCCTTAAACACTTCCTTTTTTCTGTGATAGATCCATTATGTGTAGTAGACGTAAAATAGACGAGAGAAAATGGAGAATAAACATCTACATTCTTCTCTTCATCCTTCAAATTATTATGACTAGATATTATCTTGGTTAAAACCATCGAGATTCTTGGTCACTAGAATTTAGAATCATAGCAATATATGGTCGGTTAGTATCCTTATTCCAATCCCAATCAAAATTAATCCGCCTAAGACCTCGATTTTCTTAAAAATCTCACCAAATCTTTTTCCAATATAAACACCCAAAAAGGAAAGAGAGAAAGTAATAACTCCAATGATGACTGCAGGCATAACGATTGAGCTAGTAAGAATTGAGTAACTTAAACCAATTGCTAGAGCATCTATACTTGTCGCAATTGATAGCATGAATAAAACTGAAAGGCTTGGAGAACTGACAATTTTTTTTGACTCTGTTTTTATCGCTTCATAGATCATTCTTAAACCAATCACGGTTAAAAGTCCAAACGTTATCCAATGATCAAAAGCTGAGATGAACTCAAGGATACTCATTCCCAGTAACCAGCCAATAAGGGGCATAATTGCTTGAAAAAAACCAAAGAAAAAACCAATTTTTACAGCCTCACCCAAAATATTCTTCTGTGTCAAAGCTAATCCTCTAGTAATGGCGACAGAGAATGAATCCATCGCTAAGCTAAGAGCGATAAGTATAGTTAATAGGTCCATTTTAATCATTCTTCTTAAGAGAATTTATTGATAAAAATTGGAACTAAAAAAGATTTTGGATAATCCAATTTTTTATGATATAAACTTAAGTATTGAACTAGAAAATTAGTTTTTTTTTAACAAAAACTTTTTTTTGTTACTCATTAAGATTTTTCTCTAATTTTGATATTGAATAGAATATTTTTTGGATTATTCTACTGATGAATTGAAAAAAAATTTAAATCTTTTTTCACAAATCTCTCAACATCAAACAAAGACTAATCTTTTACTAGAACCGCAACATTACTTCATAAGGAACATTCCGATATGACAAAAAGTACCTCTCTGCGCATCATAAGTATAATCCATGCAATAAATCACGTTTATCAGTTTATCCTTCCAGTTACGCTTCCTAAAATAGCAATTGAATATAATCTGTCATATTTCTCAGTCGGGTTACTAATAGCTTGTTTTAGCTTCTCATACGTCGTCTTTCAGGTTCCAGTTGGAAATCTTTCTAAACGTTTTGGGCGAAAATTATTGATGAGTTTAGGTTTAATTTTGAATTCTTCAGCTCTCTTTTTGATAGGGCTATTTTTTATCTATTCATTCAATATTTGGATTTTTGCTTTATTATTGTTTCTTGCCGGAGTTGGAGGGAGTACTTACCATCCTTTGGGAATCTCATTTTTAATTGATCTTTACCCCGAAAAGAGAGGCCAGATTATGGGGTATCACCAGACAGGAGGGGCTATAGGTTCTTTCATCTCACCTTTACTAATAGGCGTTATAGTCGCTTCTTATGGTTGGAAATCAGCTTTTTTATCTATATCTCTCCTAGGATTTCTTTTAACTCCGGTCCTCTGGTTCTTTTTAAAAGACATAAAACAAGTTTACAACAATAAAAAAGAGAAAATAAAGAGAACATATAGTCCAGCGCTACTTCTTATATTAACAAGTGCAATCTACATTGTTGGGTTTAGAGGTTTAAACGCTTTTGCAATTCAATACTTCAATGAAGGCAAAGCATTCACCTTTAATGAAGCAACTTTTCTCTTTTCAATTCTTCAAATAGCTGGGATTTTCAGCGGACCCATAAGTGGTCGATTATCCGACGTCTTCGGGCGAAAAAAAATCATCTTCTCACTAATTATGCTTAACTCTCTTTCCCTCTTCTTGATGACAATGACTCACAGCATACTTCTCTATTTAGCTTGTATATTGTTCGGATTTGCAATCTTTGGATTACTAGCGATCACAGATGCTTATCTCTCAGAGATCGCACCAGAAGAATCTCTACGATCAATGATTGGGTTGAATCTCAGCATCAGTTTTATAGTAGGCACAATCATTCCACCCCTCCTTGGAAACATGATCGATATCTACGGGTTTACTTTATCTTTCGCAGTGTTAAGCGCAATATCACTGCTGAGCATTCTCCCTTTAACTCGAATAAGAGAGCGCGCATAGAGAACACTTGAAATAACACCCCCCTTCTATTAGTAAAAGAGCTACGCGTGAAACATAAAGACTATTCCAACTAGAAAAAGAAAAAAATAGACAATGAACTCAGAACGATAAAATAAATTCCTTCAATCATCAAATAACTCACCCCATTCTGCTTCAAACGGTCGACTGCTTTCAACCTAAAAGAATATCTTGATAAATGCGAATCTTAACCCATTTGATAAGTCCCATGATGTTACCGATAATAAAAAAGAGCTTTACATAGTAGATGCGAAAAAAAGGAATTAGTTAAAAAATTAAATCTTCAAACAGTTGAAGTACTCGAACACTCAGAAAAGCAAAATAATTCTTTCTAGGGTACATCTCCGGCCTCGCTGGTTTAGAATTTGTTCATTATTCTCTAAAGTTAATTATATCCATCGAAAGTGACCTCTTATACAGTTTTCATTAAATAAGTACACAAATTACACCTGATTGGATTGAACCTCTTTTCCTATAGAAAATGCCTTTCCCAGATATGATCCGATACCAAAATATCTGCCACCTCCTGTGTCAAAGAGAACTGGTTTCACTTTTGTGATATCTGGATTCTCATTTATATCAAGTACAGATAGGTCGGCTTTGACATCTATAATCTCTCCGATGAATTGTGTATGTAATCCAATCTCAATGATATGCAGCACTTTACACTCTAAAACCAAAGGGAACTCTCCTACATATGGAGCATCGACTAAACTGCTCTGTACAGGAGTAAATCCACTCACAGAAAACTTATCTACATTTTTTCCTGAAGAGATCCCAAAATAATCCGCTTCTTTTACATGTTTTTCCGAAGGAACATTTATTGTAAACGCTTTTCGCCTCATAATATTACCGTGTGTATATGTAGCCTTTCTAAGAGAGACATACACACATGGCGGTTTGGAACAACAGATCCCACCCCACGCCGCAGTCATAACATTTGGTTTTCCTTCACAATCATAGGTTCCCACAATCCACGTAGGCGTTGGAAAAACAATTGTTCTTGATCCAATAGATTTTTTCACATTTAACACTCCAATTATAATTATTTCACAAACTAATTTTTAAAAGATCTACATGCTCTTCTTTGACTTGTTTTCATGATAGAAATATTAACCACTGTTAATAGTTGATAACAAAGTCTCTTTATTAATTATTAATTAGTTTGTTTGAATAAATCAGAATCAAACTTTATTCATGGTAATTATTTTTAATGAAGACTGATCGTATGCATCTTTATAATTAAACACAATCGTTTTCCTTGATCTATAAATTTATTATTACTATTTAAGAGGAGAAACTTGTTCAAGTTTTTAATCATTTAATATATTTTGCTTCTAAATGATACCAATTTTTATAGAACGTTAATTACTTAATGCTATCTGGTGTAAACTTTGCAAAAGAGAAGACTTGGAAGAACTAATTTACAGGTTTCGATTATTGGATTTGGAGGTATACCGATCATAGCGCGCTCAAGGGATAAAGCAGAGAAGGTAGTGCGGTACGCTTATGAAAAAGGGGTTAATTACTTTGACACGGCCAGAGCCTATGGTGATAGTGAAGAGAAGATCGGAGCTGCTTTAAGAGACGTAAGAGACAAAGTTATCTTAGCAACTAAGACTCATCAGAGAACCCGGGAGGATGCTGCTAGAGCAGGATTAAAGCAGAGTCTCAGAAATCTTCAGACTAATCGAATAGATATCGTTCAACTTCATGGCATTGACAGCGAAGAAATTCTCAAGAAGGCTATGAGCACTGATGGATCTTTAACAGCTCTCAAAGAAGCCAGGACTGAAGGAACCATTGACTACATAGGAATCTCAGGTCATAATCCTTATGTTCTAATCAAAGCTATAAAGACTGGTGAATTCGACACGGTTCTAGTAGACTTTAATGTGCTTAACAGAAAAGCCACAGAGGAGGTTATCCCCCTCGCAAAGAAGTTAGACGTGGGCATTATCATTATGAAAACTCTAGGTGGATGCGGAGGCCCATTACAATATCCGCAAAGAAATGGAACATTCTTGGGTAAACCCGCTTTAGATTGGCCTGATCCATCGGAATTTATCGCATATTTCGGAAAAGAAGGAATTGATAGGGCTCAACGTTCTCTGAGATTTGTACTTGAACATGAGATATCCACGATTATCCCTGGATTCCGTTCAACTGAGGAAGTTGACTACGCCGTCAAAGTTGCAGAAAATTTTAACGGTCTTACCCCAATAGAGAAAGAAACATACAAATTTGGAGAACTTCCACCTGAACCCTTCTGTCGAGAATGTGGATTGTGTAAGCCTTGCCCTGACGGTATAGATATACCAACAATCCTAAGATGGGACAAATATTATACATTTTATAACATAAAGAAATGGACGAAAGAACAGTATCCAAAGCTAAGGAGTAAAGTAAACAGCTGTACTGAATGTATAAAATGTGAGGAAAAGTGTCCATATCAACTTCCAGTTGTTAAAATGCTCAAAGAAGCAGAAAAAAAATTTCTATAACTTTATCTTCTGAAAATAAAAACATGAAACCTCGAAGATAGGAAATAGTTCTAAATCATATTACAAGAGTGATAAATACATCTTTATTCTCTTAAACATGTCTTTTTTACGTTGAATTTAAAACATATTACAAAAACAAGAGAGAGCCAATTAGAACTAGATTATAGTTCAGAATCATAAATGAACATTAACCTATTTTCTAAACGAGTGACTACTGTAAGAAACACCTTATTTTAGAGGCAAAAAATGCTTTTTTAACACACTAAACATGAAAATTTCACGTACAAAAAAAGAAAGAGATGGAGTACATTCAATAGAGAAGTAATGTTTATCCGGAGGAGACCACTGACATGCCAAGAGAATACAATTTACCCTTTCTTTTAGATTACACTCTGCGTCTTCCTGAATATTAAATAAAGGATAATTAGATATGCATCTGCACAATTGATATACTAAAAATCATAAAAGAAATCTTGATATTAAACATGTTGTGTTCGCTATGAAAAATGAACGACTAATAATTACGACTTTGGGAACTGATAAACCCGGTATTGTAGCTGCAGTTTCGCAGATTTTAGCTGAAAACAATGTTAACATAGAGGATATCAGTCAGACTATTCTTCAAGGATACTTCGTTATGATAATGATTGTAGATATTACAAATTCAACGGTGCCTTTTAAGAAACTTAAAGAACGACTCGATAAGAAGGCTGAGGAGATTGGAATGCAGATCCTAGCTCAACATGAAGACCTCTTCAAAAATATGCATCGAATCTAGGAGGAAGTTCAAGTGTTTAGTTCAAAAGAAATCATGGAAACAATAAGAATGGTTAGTATAGAAAATATGGACATTAGGACAGTTACATTAGGAATTTCCATTCTAGACTGCTCAACTGATAACGTCAACCAGCTGTGTGAGAACGTATACAACAAGATAATCAAAACCGGAAACAAGTTCGTGGAGACGGCCAATGAACTTGAAGGAAAATATGGCGTACCCATCATCAACAAGAGAATAACAGTAACACCCATTTCATGTATAATTGCTCCCATAATTGGAAAAGACAAAGATAGTGGACGAAAAGTCGCCTCTGCAATGGATGAAGCAGCAAAAGACATAAATATTGATTTAATCGGTGGATATTCTGCTTTAGTTCAAGGAGGATTAACTCGTGCTGATGATGCCCTCATTCAATCGATTCCAGAGACATTAAGCTCTACCGATAGGGTATGCTCCTCCATAAACGTTGCAGATACAAAAGTAGGACTAAACATGGATGCCGTCATCAAGCTAGGTAACGTAATTATTGATCTAGCAAAGAGAACGAAAAACGGATTTGGGTGTGCAAAATTTGTCGTCCTCTGCAATGCTCCAAACAACATTCCATTTATGGCCGGAGGCTTTCACGGTATAGGAATGGGCGAGAATGCTATAAACGTAGGTATTTCTGGACCTGGAGTTATCGAAAAAGCGATTCGTAATAAACAAAATATGGATTTAAGTGAGCTTTCAGAGGAGATTAAAAGAATTAGCTTTAAAATAACTCGTGCAGGTGAACTAATTGGCAAAGAGTTAGCTAAAAATTTGAGTGTAAAATTTGGATGCATCGACGTTAGTTTAGCTCCATCTCCTAAAATTGGAGACAGTGTCGCTAGCGTTTTGGAGGCTATGGGTTTGGAAATGGTTGGAGCTCCAGGTTCTACAGCTGCTTTAGCACTATTAACAGATGCGGTTAAAAAAGGGGGTCAAATGGCTTCTAGCTCGGTTGGTGGTTATTCCGGAGCTTTTATTCCTATAAGTGAAGATGAAGGTATGGTAAGAGCTGTGAAAGCTGGGGCACTTAACTTAGAAAAATTGGAAGCAATGACCGCTGTTTGCTCTGTTGGTTTAGATATGATTGCGGTGCCCATCGAAACGCCTGTTGAGACTATTTGCGGGATTATAGCGGATGAGATGATGATCGGAGTTATCAATAAAAAGACCACAGGCGTCAGGATAATTCCCATACCAAACAAGTTACCTGGAGAAGTAGTGGATTTTGGAGGACTTTTTGGTACAGCAATAGTCATGAAAGTGAATAAATTCAGTTCTAGTAGATTCATCTTAAGAGGTGGAAGGATTCCACCACCCATAACTAGCCTTGGAAATTAAAAAAAACTGTTACCATGTAAACAAAGAATCATATTGAATAAATGTTTGTTAATAACCTCGTTTTCAATGAATTTCTTAAAATTTTCTCGCTCATTATGGTCTTGCAAGTCTTTTAGTAATGGTTTTACTGATAATCTCCTGTACATCCAAATCGAAGAAACGGGTAGTGTTAGCTGATTTGATGACTATTGCCGTATCTGCACCTCTCCCTTGACCACCTACTGCTATTATATTTTCTCCAACCGGGATGATCCCTGCATCTGCTGCCATGAGAGTTATCTCGAAGCAGACTTTCATGCCTTGGGAGAAGAGGCGTAGCACATTTGCAATTAGATCCCCTGTAGGTGGAACATATGCTGGCCAGAAAGGTTCAGACATTTTATCTCTTGGAGGGAACCGTCTTAAACTGCTGCCAACACCTCCAAAGGCGTGGGTGCAGGTAACGATCTGTGCCCCTAAGTCCTTTATCATCTTCTCATTATCTTTTGTTAATTCGGGACCTTTTGGACCAATTTGATGGGTCACCACAACGACGTTTATTTCAGAATCTTTGAAGACTTTTGCTGCTTTAACACCAGTTGCACCTCGAGTTGATGCTACGACTATATGTTTTATACCGTTCTCTAGAGCTTTCTCTTTTACAATGGCTAAAAGTATATCAGAATTTTCCGGTTTAATCTTTTCGAAGTAATATATTTTATTTTCCATCTTACTATTCCTCTATTTCCAAGAACTGTTAATAACTGTTAATATATTATCAACTTATAAAGGTAAATCTCCATTTAGGCTCTATTAGAAAAGAGATAGTGACTGCTGACTTAGAAAATGGTTAATTAATTTAAGAAAAAGAATATTTTCCCATAAAAATGAGGGATCAAGTTTAAGGATTAATTTTATTTGTTAATATATTGAAGCCACCCCATGTGCGGTGGACGAATATCCATTTGCCAAAGTAAAGCTACGAGTTCTCCTATGTGATGTATCTCTTCTTGGAATAAATGGATAAGATAATCTTCCACAGTGGCTCGAGTAGTTGAACCGTCTCTCTGTTTTCTCTCAATTTTTCTTGAGAGTTCTTCCGGAGTAACTTTACTCAGATAATCATTTGCTTCAGATTCCACTTGCTCTACATATTCTCGAATTTTTTCAATACTGTCATAATTGTCATAGTTTATTCTGGGAAAGGAGGGAACTCCCTGCAAGATATTGTTTATAATACCGTCTACACAAACAATGCAATGTAAATAAATGTCTCTAAGAGAGGGAAAGCTGGCACCTCTATCTTTTACAACTTCCGCCCAAGGAAGTTCACTTAATTTATCTAAGTATCCGTATCGAAGTTCTTTATTATATTCTAAAAGTTTTATAGCATTTATCATTCTCTGCACAATAAAGATAATACAGCCATATCTAATAAAATTTTCAACAATCTACCTTTTCAAATTAAAAAATATAATTAGTCTGCGCTAAAAGATTGAAACTATACCTGAATGTTTAAGAAGATAGATCGGTAACTAGGTACAACTCGGATGATTCTGTAATGTTTGCAACTCTGAAAAACCCTAGTTTTCTTAAGATATATGCTATTCCTCTCATAGCTGTAAGTGTTGGAGCTATGAGTTGGAGTATCTCCATTCTCTACGCCTTAGATCTCGGAGCAGACATTCTCCAAATAAATCTGATAACCACGGTTCGGAGCACGATGAGCATTCTTCTTCTTGTACCGTTCGGCTTTTTGTCCGATCGCTTCGGACGAAAACCGATGATAGTGTATCCCAGAGTCATAATGTTATTTGGAACACTGATTCGCATTTTTGCAACAGATCCAAACCATCTTCTCATCGCCGCTGTTGTAGGCGGATTTGCAGGGGGGAGCTATTTTCCGATTCTTCTATCGATGATTGGAGATCTCGCTAAACCAAAAGAACAACGAGAATCCATTAGCCTTCTGTTCCTCTTTTCTAGCATTGGAATGGTACTCGGTCCACTAATAACAACGCTTCTTTTAACTATGCCTCAAATAACTCTGCGGGGAATTTACCAGATAACTGCTGTTGCTGAAATCGGTGTTTTAATCTTTATCACTACCCAAATTCGAGAGACGAAACCTCAAACCAATAAAGGTGTTAAAATCGAGTATCTCAAATACATTAAGAGTTTGGTAAGTAAAACAAACTTTCGAGGTCTCATGATCATGGCTTCTCTCTACTTCTTTAATATCTCTATTGTAAACACGTACACTCCAATTTACGGTCGAGTTAATTTGAATCTCTCGAATATTGAGATTGCTTCTTTCTCTTTATATCGTAATTTAGCAATTTTGTTAATTCGTTTCTCATCTGCTACATTCTTATCCCGAATTCCGATTACACCCTTCCTCGTCTCGGTCTTGGCTTTAGCTGGAATAACCGGTTTTGCTTCTTCTTTTGCTAACAACTACATCTCAATGGTCGTGATACTTTTCCTATCAGGGATCAGTTTTGGAGCTGTAAGGATTTTATCCACTACTATAGTAGCTAAACATTCAACTCCGGAAAATCGAGGAGTAGCAAACAGCCTCCTTGACGTCAGTCAAGCCACAGGCAATTTAGCGAAAATATTAACATCTTCCACCGCTGCTGATGGCAATCTTGGTTCCATATTCATCTTAAGCGGGATCACCGGTCTTAGCGCAATCATACCTGTGCTATTGTTGAACGTAAGCCTTTGAGTGCACAGATTGATTTTTTAGAGAAGAAAAAGAAAGATAAACGAGAAAGGTGGATAAACCCTAGATCATATTCTCTGAAACATTGAATTCTATCAGCTTTCAATTTAGTTAGGTTTTAACTAATTTAATTTCAAATCCATATCTTATCAAATAATGTGAGTTCTAATCATGTATACTAATTCATTAAGATACTTTTATTTTCGTTATGTGTAAATCTTTGAAAGCTTGAATGAACTAATAATGAGAATGATTTCAGAAACCTTTTTTTATCTATGTCTATGCAAAGGTTGTTACAGTAAATGTAATGATGAACTTCTCAATTACAAAAATAAACTTAATATTAAAAAAAAACGAGGCCTATTTGAACAATGAGTGAAAAAAGTAAATTCGCCAAAATATCTGATCTCGCGTTAAGGAGAGGTATCTATTTTCCAAGTGCTGCGATTTATTCAGATGCACCAGCCGGCTTTTGGGATTATGGACCTTTAGGTGTAGCTTTAAAGAGGCGAATAATTGATCTTTGGAGAAAGACAATTGTGAAAAGAGATGAAATGTTAGAGATTGATGGTTCACTGATATTACCTGAAACTGTTTTTAAATCAAGTGGACATCTTAAAAACTTTGTCGATCCTCTAGTTGAGTGTACAAAATGTAGAGACGTATTCAGAGCTGATCGGTTGATTCAGAATAAACTGGACAAATTGATTCCGGAAGCCCTTCCCTCAAAAGAATTGGATAATTTAATCTCTAGGAATGAAATTGTATGTCCTGAATGTGACGGTGAATTATCCAATGTTTACAAATTTAACATGATGTTTCGATTTTCTGCAGGTCCGAGACTAGGTAATAAAGTTGCGCTTAGACCTGAAACCTGTCAAAGTATTTTCCTCGACTTCTTAAGGGTTTATAATACGATGCGGGCGAAACTTCCAATCGGTTTAGCACAAGTTGGAAAATCTTTTAGGAATGAGATATCTCCTAGGCGAAATCTGATAAGGCTTCGAGAACTGACACAGGCTGAGATTGAGGTTTTTTTCAATCCTAAAAAAATTGAGTTTTTCACAAAATTTGATGCTGTAAAGAGTGTTACATTAACCTTCCTCTTAATTAACGATCAGAAAATAAGTTTGACTGCTGAGCAGGCAGTAAAGAAAAAAATAGTTCAGAATACACTTGTCGCATACTATTTAGTTTTATTAAAAGAGTTTTATGAACTCTTGGGAATACAATCACAAAACATTCGTTATCGTGAATTATGTGATGAAGAAAGACCTTTCTACGCTCAATCAGCTTGGGATCTAGAAATCAAGACCAGTCTTGGCTGGTTAGAGGTTGTTGCAAACCATTATCGAACAGATTATGATCTAAAGGTTCACTCTAATGGAAGTAAAACTGATTTAAGAATACTTGATGATGGTGAGAAAATTCTTCCATGGGTTTGGGAAGATTCCATGGGAATCGATAGAACGCTCTTTATAACTCTTGACGCTGCATACACTCAAGAGAACAAACGTGTATTCTTGAAATTACCCAATTATCTAGCTCCAATTCAAGTAGCTGTCTTTCCATTAGTGAATAAAGATGGATTAACGGAGAAGGCTAAAGCTGTTTATAATATGCTAAAAGTTGAACTAGATGCATTTTATGACGAAAAATCTAGTATTGGCAGGAGATATTACCGTGTGGATGAAATCGGTGTGCCTTATGGCGTAACGATTGACTATGATACATTGAAAGATGATACTGTGACTATTAGAGAGAGGGATAGTAAAAAACAGGTCAGAATTAAGATAGATACGCTAAAAGAATGGCTAAAGCCAAAGTTAGTATATACACCACAACACTAGTAAAAAAATAAATAATTATAGAAATAAAACAATGGAAAAAATTAAAGAAAAAAAGAATCAAACATTTTACTTTATTTACCTAATTTGAATTCTCTGTGCAGAGCTCTAACGGTTTTAACTCCATCTGTTTCTTTGACAATGAATGATATGTTCAATTCTGAAGAACCTTGAGCAATCATTCTAACATTAACGCCTTCATTCGCAACAGTTGTAAATACTCTAGCAGCTACTCCAGGTGTTCCTTTCATACCAGCGCCTACCACAGCGATTATACAAACGTCTTTTTCGGAGGTGATTCCTCTTACATTCTCGCTACTTAGAAGTGCTAACTCTAAGATATTTTTAGCTGTATCTAATCTATCACGTGGAATAATGAATGATATATTTGCTTCTGATGAACCCTGGGAAATCATAAGAATATTGACATTATTTTCCCCCAATATTTTAAAGACTTTAGCTGCAATACCTGGAGTTCCCGCCATACCTGCACCACTCACTGTTATTAAAGCTATATCTCTGATTATTGCAATAGCTTTTGCGATGTCTACTGATTTGACACTTTGATTCTTCTCTATCAATGTACCTTCTTCTTCTGGATTGAATGTGTTCTTGATGCGTACATTAATTTCTTTATTAGCGGCTGGTTCTAAAGCTTTAGGATGCAATGCTTTGGCTCCAAAGTAAGCCATTTCCATAGCTTCAACATAGGATACTGTGGGAATAGTCTTAGCTAAAGGTTCAATCTTAGGATCAGCCGTCATTAAACCAGAAACATCTGTCCAAATCCATATTTCATCCACGTCTAAAGCTACGCCGAGAATGGTAGCTGTATAATCGGAACCTCCTCTACCCAATGTGGTTGTGGTACTGTCCTGTGTGTATGCAATGTATCCTGTTACGACGGGTATGATTCCTTCTTCGATTATTGGTTCAAGAATTTTCTTAACTTTGTAAGTAGTTATTTCCATTAATGGCATTGCATTTCCGTATTGATCATCTGTAACAATTCCAGCTTTTCCCCCAGTATACCATTCCGATTTCAATCCTGCTTCCTTTAATACTGTGCATATTATGGAAGAGGAAAGTTTTTCACCAAAAGATACAATATAATCTTGAGAACGGGGTGTTACTTCTTTAATATAAGAGATACTTGTTAAAACTCTTCCCCATATTCCAATTAATCTTTCTATCTCATTATGAATATTTTGATAAAGATTCTTATCACGAATGATTTTTCTTGCAAATTCTATATGTTTATCATTTAGTTCTCCAATAAAGTCACTGACAAAACTTTGATTGCTAAATGTAATTTTTGAAATCGCGTCAAATAATTTATTAGTTACACCAGCCATTGCCGAGATAACAACAATGACTTCATTTCCATCCAGTACACTCTTCTTAACGATTTCAACAAGTTTTTTAATACCTTTAGTACTACTCACCGAAGTACCGCCGAACTTCATAACAATTCGCATATTATATTCCTCAATTTTAAAAAATTATTTAAATATTCTTCGCCTTATATCGATTAGATCCCTTAAAACGGCATCTGCAGTTTGAACACCACCAGCTCCATGACCAACTATTGTGATTTCACCAGCATATTCCATGTTATAAGTTACGGCATTAAGGGTTCCATTAACACATAGTGGATGACTTTTAGATATAGATTGAGGTTTAACCTCTACGGTCTCATCATTTATTGTACATATCAGTTTAATCGCTTCGTTTCTCTTTTTCGCTTCATTTACATCATCTAGCGTGATCCCTGTTATTCCCGTAATCGCTACATCTTTAATTGTAATAGGTTTATTGATCAACCAGTTAGCCATAATAACGAGTTTACAAGCTGCATCTATTCCTTCTATGTCATAAGAAGGATCTGCTTCAGCATATCCTGAATTTTGCGCTTCCTTTAAAGCGATATTCATAGGTGTATTTGAATCTGCCATCTTTGTTAAAATATAGTTTGTAGTCCCATTGAGTATTCCTTTAATCGATAGCAGTTTGTCACCTTTCATACAAATTTTACCTAAATCTAAAATTGGAGTTCCTCCCCCTACTGATCCACTGAACTGTAAGAAGACCTTGTTGTAAGAAGCTAACTCCCTTAGCGCTGGAAGAGCGATTGCAAGGGGTCCTTTATTTACTGTTATAACATGCTTTTTTTTCTTGAGGGCCGTTTCGATATTCGATAATCCTGGTTCACCATCCTTAATATTTGTAGGAGTAGCCTCAATAATGATGTCTGATTCCACTTTGTGAATAACGTCTACCCCACTTATCTTTGATTGTCCATATTTTGGGTGTAAAGAGACAGAACCGTAAGAATGTTTAATTTTATACAATTCATTATAATTAAGGCCTGATTGAGAAATTGCAGCTCCCTTCTTATCCACGATAGCTACGATGTTCGGTGTAAAACCATAATTTTTCAAAAGCAATACCTCTTTTTCAGCAAGGATTTTTGCTACTGCTTGTCCAACTGTTCCAAAACCAATTATTATTATTCTCATAAGTGTTTAAACCTCAGAAATTAAATAAAAAATCAATATTACATTATTTTTATGTTGTAAGCTTTATTTATTCGCCAGCATACTCCTAAGTTTTCCTCCGTTTTGAGTACACCAAGTTGCAACCATACTAACATCCCAACCAATACAGAAATCACGAATACCTCTCTCAATAAAATATTTACATTGTTCAGCAGAACCCGCCTCTGCCCTTGGTCGAACACCTGCATCAAGTGCCATTTGATGGGCTCTATCCATATCAGCATTCACTATATCATTATACTCCGCTCGAATGTAGGGTTTTCCCGGTGTACGAAGACTCAAACCATAGTCAACTGGCCCAAACTGAATCATGTCTAACCCATCAATAACCAGAACGTCTTCTAAATTTTCCATAAGATTTTTCTTCTCAACCATTATCGCAATTACTACATCATCAATACTCTTTGCATAGTTATCTTGCGCATCATATCTTCTTCCACGTGTTCCCATGAAACTATTTACCCCTTCAGGAGGCAACTTAACCGCACGGATACAATCTTTAACATCTTCAACTGTAATACTATCAGCGAAGAGGATGGCTTGAAACCCTGCAGCAATAGCTCTTTGAGCGAGCCAATCTTTAGGATTTCTATCAATCTTGATCATGGTAGAGAGACTAGTAAGCTCTGCAGCTCTACACATATTGTCAAGATCATGGAGGTCCCAAGCTCCATATTGGCTTCCAAACTCAATATAGTCAAATTGGGCAGTACTACCAATAACTTCCCATAAAGTAGGCCAAGTACTTGAAAGATGAGTTCCAATAGTTGACTTATTTTGGTTTAAAAGGTCCCTAACCTTATTTCGCATAATAATCCCACTCAATCTATTTAATCTCAGAATTTAAGGATTTCTCGATTATTCACATCAGGATCTATGAGTCTTCTAAGCTTTTTCTTCAATTTTAGGTTAAATTTAAGCTTAATTTCTCAGAAATTATCTCCATCTTTCATTCTAAATAAAGATATCTATAAGAAACCAGGCTTGGTTTAACAAAAAATGTAACAAAAAAAACCTTGGAAAATATTCATTGAAAGATAATTTTATGCTTTAAACAGTTCTATTAGACATTCTTCCATCAATTCTAGAATAACACACCATTTATCGAACTAAGTTTTGATCAAGAAAAAAATGAATACACGTAATTAGAGAAACTGAGTTATAACAAAAAATAAATCTATTTATTAAATATCATTCCCCTTTGCTCTGGAACAACATTCGGTGGTGGTATCTCACCTTTAATTACAGAAACTATATTTTTAGCATCACAAATAGCCATAGCCTCTCTAGCTTCTTCCGTTACTGAGCCGATATGAGGCGATAGAACTACATTTTGAAGCTTCAGTAGAGGGTTATTTTTTCGTATAGGCTCTTTCTCAAAGACGTCTAAGCCTGCTCCTGCTATACCTCCTTCAGACAAAACTTCAACAAGGCTTGCTTGATCTATCACTGAACCCCTAGAAGTATTGATGATGTATGCTGTATTCTTCATCATCCTGAGTTGTTTCGCTCCAATTATTCCTCTAGTTCTGGATGTTAATGCAACGTTGACTGAGATGAAATCCGATTTATTCATAACCTCTTCTAATGTCATAAATTTAGCTCCAAGTTCCTTCTCAGCCTTCCTGTTATGCACTATATCAAAGTATATGAGATCCATTTCGAATCCTTTCACACACCTCTTTGCTACCTCTAGTCCGATCCTGCCTAATCCTATAATTCCTAAAGTCTTTCCTTCTAAATCAAGACCATGAGAAGGATAACCCGGTGCTCTATCTTCCCATTTCTTTCTTACATATCTATCCGCCTGTACTATCTTCCTATTACACGCTAATAGGAGTGCTAATGTCATATCTGCAACAGAATTTGAGAGAACACCTGGTGTATGACATAGATATACTTCATGTCGCGTCATTGCCTCTACGTCACAGTCATCGTAACCAACGCCATATCTTGCTACTACTTTAAGTCTAAATGCTTTCTGTAGAACCTTTTCGTTGATTCTTCCACCAACCATTCCCTCCACATCCGTAAGCTGATCTTGATATTTTTTCTTATCAATGTATTCTATGTAAGCAACATGACTTAACATCTGTATTACTTTATCATATCTTGCCATGAATGAGGGTAAGAGAACTTTTGCTTTCGTTAACAATACATCTCACTTCTTGGATAACCTATATATAAAATTCTTCCAATGTTTATGGTATATTCAACTTTGAAAAATAATTGAATAATAACACTAACAAGACAGATAAAGACGAGAAAATATAGATTTTGGTTTAGCTAAAGGCTATGTAACTCACCAATTATTACCACCATATATAACCAATATTAAAACTAAGAACATTTAGGATTAAATTTTAGTTTCCATGTCCAAAAGAAAAAAATGTGGAAAATGGTAGCTAAACGATGTTTTTTTACTTCTATAATCCAGTCACATTTAATACCGCCTTTATCAGGGTGCTTTTCACTGCTTCTTTATTGAGAACACCCAATAGGCAGAATGCTTTGTTCTTCGCTAGCTACCTTTTTAACCTTCATGGTTACTCATGCTTGACCAATTTCATGAGTCTCGCCTGATTTTCTGGAGTGGACCAGCTCTTTAGCTGTTCGTCCGTGTGTCCATGAACTTCTTTAACATGTCTTGCACCATTTGCCATCAATTCCTCAATGGTCTCGCCATCTACTATGTAATCACAAACATTCCCAAAAGCACTACAGGCTACAGTATATCCCAAATTATCACCTCCAATACAATCTTTACTTACGTTATATATCAGTAAAATATAAACAATATTTATTTTTATACTACAATAAACTAGTTAAATTCGACAAAAATTTTCTCCTCTACATTTCTTAAATAAATTAAAACTTAAAAGAAAAAAAATTTAAAGTGCCGAGATCGATTTCTGGGATATAAAACCAACCACCTTGAATAACCCCTCATTTAAGCTTTAAAGTACCATTTTAACACTTCACATAGCAAGCGATACCAAATATTCTCGAATGATGAATACTGAACTTTATACAAAAAACAATGTCCCAGTTCTTAAAGGAGAGATGCTTATTTAGCTAGTCAATAAAGTTATTCTTAAAATCAGATCCTATCAAAGGCCAAAAAAATCTCACGTGTTGACAGAAGTAGTTTATTTATACTAAGTTTATTGAATAATAAGTAACGTATACAGCCCTTAATCCTAAAAAGATTTGTCTTATATACAAGAAGCTAACCGGAGTTCATAACTAATGGAGCGTGTACTATTTTCTGATTAAAAACTTCCAAAACTTAATTTCTAATGCTCAAACTGAAAAAAATAGAAAAGCTCGAAAAATCGCTTTAGAAATTCTAGAATCGACCTTAAAAGCGTCTAACCCAAAAAATCTTGTGAAGAAACAAATTCACCTCAATGGTAGCCTTCTAAAAATTGGTTCTTTTACCATTAACCTTGATGACTACGATCGAATATACATAATCGGCGCTGGTAAAGCAAGTGGAACAATGGCTGAAGCCATTAATGAACTCCTGCAAAAAAGGATTACCAAAGGTTTTGTTAACATACCTCAGGGTACGACTCAAGATCTAAAGACTGGACATATAAAACTCAACGAGGCGGGTCATCCCCTCCCAGATAAAGCCGGTGTCAAAGGCGCTAGGAGTATCATGAAACTTTTAGAAGATGTTAAAGAAAACGACTTAATCATCTCCCTCATTTCTGGTGGTGGCTCAGCTCTCTTACCTCTTCCCGCTGGAAACATTACATTGACAGAGATGCAGCGAATAACCAATAAATTACTTAAATGTGGAGCAAAAATCGATGAAATCAACATCGTCCGCAAACATATCTCTGATATTAAGGGAGGACGCCTTGCAATGAAAGTTTTCCCTGCAACTCTTATCAGTCTTATCATCTCGGACGTCGTAGGTGACCATTTACCAAGTATAGCTTCAGGATTGACTGTACCAGACCCTAGCACATACTCAGATGCTGTAGAAATACTGAAACGATACCGTATCTGGAAGAAGAGTCCTCAAACTGTTAGACTATACCTAAATAATGGTCTAGAAGGTAAAGTTCCAGAATCTCCGAAACCAAATAATCCATACTTCAAGAAAGTGCATAACATCCTTCTGGGGAGCAACCGCACAGCTCTCAAAGCGGCGAAAATAAAAGCTACACAATTAAGATTAACGTCTATAGTTCTCTCCGCTTTCATGGAAGGTGAGGCTCGTCATGTGGGAACAGTAATTGCATCTCTCGCTCGAGAAACAGTTTTTACTGAAAGTTTCTTACCTAAACCTATCGTTGTTTTAGCTGGTGGAGAAACTACAGTAACTGTGATAGGTAATGGGAAAGGTGGACGAAACCAAGAACTTGCGCTCGGTGCTTCTCTTCGAATTAATGAACTTGAAGGTGTTGTTATCGCCTCTATCGGCACAGATGGTATAGACGGTTCTACAGATGCAGCTGGAGCTCTTGTCGATGGAACTACTGTAAAACGAGCTCAAGAAAAAGGCATGAACCCACTTGATTATTTAGACAATAATGATTCATATACTTTCTTTATGAATATCAACGACCTCATAATGACGGGTCCAACTGGGATGAATATTAATGACTTGATAATCCTAGTATCAGTTTAAAACAAACGAATTAACATTAAAAATTACATATTTTTAAGTTTCTTAAGATAAAAGTAATAATTGGTTAAAAGAAGATTGAATAATCGAAGGTATGAGGTTAAAATAAAATTTCATAAAGATTTCATCAAAGTAGAAGGAAATAGTATAATTGTTGGATTAACTTCAAAACCTGAAAAGGGAAAAGCTAATGTAGAGTTAATCAAAAAAATTGCTACGCACTTTAATATTTCATCATTACAAGTTAAAATTGTGTCAGGATTCAAATCTAGACGAAAGATGATTGAAATCCTTCCTTAAAAAAAAGAAATATGGAACTTGCTCTCAAAGATTATTAAGGTAAAAAAAATTTACTGAAAAGTTGAGTGTATATCATGCCAACATTGGAAGAAGCAAAAACGAGTATAATCGATTTAGCTAAAAAGTTTGGATGGGGTACTAAAAAAGAACATGTAGCCACAAAGATCTACTATGCTATGATAGAACTTGGTGAAGCTGGAGATGCTTGGAAGCACCGCGGGGATAAAGAATGGCTTAAACGAGAGCTTAATGTAACATCCGAAGAAGAGTTAGCTAAACATATAACTGAAGAGTTCATAGACACAATCTTTTATTGTCTTAACGGCATCTACTGTCTTAACCCTAATATAGATGTAGATCAAGAATTCGAAAAAAAACGAAAAATAAACCTGCAAAGAGGACGCACCTATGTAGATGACAACGAATAATCATAAATCTACATTCTGTTAAACGAAATTAATGAACCAATAAAACTTTTAGGTTAATAAAAAAATTTTTTATATGAACGTTAGATAAACTGAATTCTTATAAATAAACATCTTATATATTTCTCGATTTATGTTACAAATTAAAAAATATCAAATATTTCAAAAATTAAGATAAATTTATTCACACATTACATGTTAGAGGTAATAAACGAATGAAAGTGACTCTTCTTAATTATACTAAAAATGGGATTAAATTAATTGCAGACGCCGTTAGAGTATCAGGCCCATTCTTCAATTCAAAAAATGACAGTAATTTAACAAAATATATGATAAAACATGATTTTACTAGTACTATTGAACACGTATCCTTTACACTCCTCTTAAAAGACATTAGTATAGCAATTAGTAGAGAACTGTTAGAACATAGAATTGCCTCACATACTGCAAGAAGTACTAGATATTCTGATGAAGGAAAGACTGATTTTTATTACCCTAAATTTAGAAGCAACACTGATAAGGAGACATACGAGAAAACCCTTCAATATATCCAAGAACAATATGTCAAATTAAAGGAGAATTGTGGATACGAAACCGCAAGATACTTACTCCCTCTTGCTACACATTGTACCTATGTATGGACCATAAACGCGCGAAGTTTAATTAATTTCTTGCAACTCAGACTCTGTAAAAATTCTGCTCCCGAAATGCAAGAACTAGCAAAACAAGTTAAAAGACTCGTAGAAAAAATTTATCCCGAAATTTTCGGTTCAATCGATTGTCGAGGTTCTCAGTATAAAATATGCCCAGAACCCGACAAAAGAAATTGTGGTAAATATCCCTGTAAAGAGTGATTTAGATTCGTTGAATATGATCTAAAGAAATAATCATTTTTCCATCTTTTATCTTTAACTCCTATTTCATCACAAAAACTGTTAATACAATATACTCAGTTTAACTGTTGTAAAAAATTTCTTCTACAAGAACATCATTCCACTAAATTATTCTGGTTAATTAATTTATTAGAGTATCCAGTCAAATTTATTGTAGAAACCTTTTTTATTAATCTAATGATATGCATTATAATAATCTCGAGGAATTCTTTTATGGTCTTAGATAACAAACTACTGGAAGATGTTTTTAACAACTTCTTAGAAGGTCCAAAGATTTTTAAGAATAGAGATGCCATACGCCCAGACTATATTCCTCAGTATCTCCCCCATAGAGAAGAACAGATCATAAGAATTGGTCACATATTGGCTCCTGTTTTGCGAGGTTTTAGAGGATCTAACCTTTTTATTTACGGGAAGACTGGGACTGGAAAGACCGCAGTTGTAAAGCATGTTCTTGAGCATCTATTACATAAAAGTCGAGAAGTAAATTCACCAATCTCCATCTCATATGTGAATTGCCGTATTTCAGGAACAAACTATAGAATATTAGCTGATTTAGGGGCAGATCTTGGAATTAAGATTCCATTTACAGGTCTTGCTACAAATGAAGTTTATTCAAGATTTAAAACATCTTTAGATCTACAAAAAATTCTAATGATCGTTGTCTTAGATGAGATCGATACTTTAGTCAAGGACCATGGTGATTCAATCCTTTATGAACTGACTCGAATTAATGAATTGTTAAAACATTCACGTTTATCAATTGTCGGAATTTCAAATGATATAATGTTCAAAGAATTCCTTGATCCACGGGTTCTAAGTAGCTTAAGTGAAGAAGAAGTGGTTTTTCGACCTTATATAGCACCAGAAATAAGGGACATTCTCCTTGATAGAACAAAAATAACTTTTTATGATGACGTCTTATCTGAGGGAGCATTAAATATATGTTCAGCTCTAGCCGCCTCTGAACATGGTGACGCAAGACGTGCCCTATCCCTTCTTCGAGTAGCAGGTGAGCTAGTTGAGCGGGAGGGAACTACAAAGATACTTGAAGTTCATATTCGTCAAGCTCAAAAGAAGATTGAACACGATCGTGTTACTATGATTTTGAGGACACTCACCCCCCACTCGAGACTTGTGTTATGTGGGATGTTTCTAATTAAAAAAGCTAAGATTACGACTTCGATTACGGGAGATGTCTACGAAGTCTATACAGAACTTTGTGGAGAGATAGGTTTTGAACCATTAACACAACGCCGAGTCAGTAGTTTGATAAGCGAATTAGATATCATGGGTGTGTTTAACGCTAGGATTGTAAGTTTAGGAAGGTACGGTCGAACTAAGAAAATCCGTTTAAGTTTAACAAACTCCACGATTATAGCAGCTTACTCTGAAGACCCGTGGCTAAAGAACCTTTTAAAGTTCAAACCAAAATGTTTACTATCCAAAATGATGAATAAAAATGCAGCAAAGACCCGCTAGATCCATACAATAATTCTTACCCTGAAGAATTTCTCTAGTATAAGACAACTTATCCCACTAGAAAAAGAATTTGTAGACAGCGTATCCTATAAAATGGATGAATTAGTCAATATTGTATTCAAATCAATCTCCAAGAAATTCTTCAACAAAAAAGAAGATAGTTTAACCCGTATTTGGAAACATTACAAATCAAAGAAGAAATGAAGTATACAATGAGCGCGCGCTAAAATTTGAAGATCTTTCTTCATATCATAGGAAATATGAACTCCTTTTAATAAAAAAGGATTAATAAAAGGAAAGATACTGTAAGAGAGTGTAATTGATATGTCTGAAAACGATTTGAGTTTAACTGCAATGCACAGGATAATTGAAAAAGCCGGGGCTGAACGAATAAGCAATAGTGCTCTCAAGGAACTTAGAATTGCCCTTGAGGATATTGGATTAAGAATTTCAAAGGAAGCCTTAGACTTCTGTAAACACGCTAAAAGGAAAACGGTTAAGGCTGAAGACATTCAAATTGCTGTTCACAAAGTATTAAGGGACTGATCTCTACTTATAAAAATCTTTCACAATATTTACAGATTTGTTTCTTCTTAGAAAATTCAGATAATTTCTGAACTCTTACATATTTGAAACACGTTTTAACCCTAAAAAATTGAGCTATTTAGCTAACTATTTCAGCTAGTTTCACAGGATAATATTTTTTCAGCAGGTCAATCCACTCTCTTCTGTAGTGTTTATCATTGTCATTTAGTTGGTCAGTGTTTTCGAGTAGGATTGTGGGTTTAATCCAGTCATTGTAGTATACGGAATCGTCAAGTATTTTTTTTACAATTTGAGGATTTATATCTGCTAGTGTGGAGGTAAAGTCTTTAGAAACAGTTCTTATTAAATCTCGTACATTTTCTTCATCAATTAATAGTGATAGCATTAATATGAAATAGACTTGTCAACTGATTTTCCTTCCTGAATCGCATCGACAGCGTCCTGTATTCCCTTCCTCGTCCTCAGTCCGCTTTTAGAACCCTTCTCTATCTCTCCAGCAACCTTCTCAATCTCAACATAAAACTTATCCGTTCTTTCTTTCCGGTGTTCCCCAACTGCAAATCCTCCCTTATGATGTGCATAAAAGGTTCAGGTAATGGTTCTCCAGATTCAATTTTTCTTGTAATTCCCGGAATAAAGGTTCTCTTGTTAGATATTGATTGCAAAGTAGAAAAGAAGGACGTTTTCTTCATAATTTATGTATATTTAAGCCAATAACTAACAAAACGATTAGGGACACCTTGCAGTATTAAGGGGCAGAGTTTACATTTACCACCTAAATGTAAAGGTATCCGAAGTACTAACCCCTGGAATCACCGATGTAAGGGAGAAAAAATGTGAATATTCGAAAAATGGAAGGATAGCTTAAGTTCAAATGAACCGGAGTTATCGAAGGGTCGAGGAGACTAAAGCTTTAACCAGTATTATTGGCAGGGTCTCCTAAATCGACAAAGAGGCCTCTACAGAATTTCAAAGAGAGGTTATGAGCGGTTAGAATAGTTACAATCCATCATGCAATAATGATAAAAATTATTCAGCCCTGTTGTTTGCAATAAACTTTTCAGAGCTTCAGAGATCATCAACGATTTCAGATATAATGTTTAAGGGACAGTCGATTTTTTTGGGATATTAGGGGTGAAGTGGGGTAATTTGGGGAGGTAAGGAGGGTGAAGTGGGGTAATTTGGGGAGGTAAGGAGGGTGAAGTGGGGTAATTTGGGGAGGTAAGGAGGGTGAAGTGGGGTAATTTGGGGAGGTAAGGAGGGTGAAGTGGGGTAATTTGGGAAGTGATCCCTGAGATCTTACATCTATATCCTCGGTCTCCTTCCTCGATCACCCCTATCTATATCATCTATATCCTCGGTCTCCTTCCTCGCTCACCCCTATCTATATCATCTATATCCTCGGTCTCCTTCCTCGCTCACCCCTATCTATATCATCTATATCCTCGGTCTCCTTCCTCGCTCACCCCTATCTATATCATCTATATCCTCGCTCACCCTTCTAGGTTAAACGCCATTTTTTACTGCTAGGTGTCCCTAGGGGAAAGAGGG
>SDBS01001359.1_pt1 | contig 24806 bp, 29 predicted proteins | sample 2277091 | NCBI WGS metagenome assembly SDBS01 (sample SAMN10404972, study PRJNA504765) | marine sediment metagenome | isolation source: marine sediment core GS10_PC15, 163 cmbsf | place: Arctic Ocean: Southern Knipovich Ridge | collected 2010
GGTCATGGCATAATTCTGATTACTGTCGGGCGGAAGGGGCGCTGACCTGTGAGCTGGCCGCAAATATCTGCTCCACATCGACAGCGTCGAATTCATAATGCTCGCTACAAAATTCGCAATTTACGGAAACGATATCTTGCTCCGCTATCAGGCTACTTAGATCATCTGGCCCCATCATGCGCAGTGCCTTGACAATCCGGTCTCTTGAACATGAACAGTGGAAACTAAGTATGCCAGACGGGAGCATACGAATAGTTTCTGCATGATAGAGGCGTCGTATGATTTCACTCGGTTCCAGTTCTAGCAGCTCTTCTCGTGTCAGTGTGTCGGCAAGGTGCAATGCGCGGTTCCACTCATCACCATTTTCAATCGTGTGGTCTTGCGGAAGTTTCTGTAGCAACATGCCGCAGGCTTGCTTGTTGTCTGACGCCAGCCAGAGCCGGGTATCCAGTTGCTCGGATTGCAGCATGTAGTTCTCCAGTGCCTCGCTAATCGAGTCGCCTTGCAAATTGACGATTCCCTGGTAGCGTTCCTTACCCTGTTTGGGATCGATGGTGATAACGAGCTGACTGTTACCGAACAGCTCTTTCGGTGACTCGCCATTCAATTCGTCGCGCCACTTTGCCGTGGCCCGCAGGGTGCCATTGCTATTGCACTCCACAACCAGCAGCGTAATCGGCCCGTTACCACGGATCTGCATGATCAATGAACCCTGAAACTTCAATGTGGAAGCAAGCAATGCGGATGCGGCCATGAGTTCACCAAGCACGTTTCGCACTGGCTTCGGATAAGATCGTTTTTCCAGTACAGTCAGCCAGGTCGCATCCAGGCGGGCGAGTTCACCGCGGACGAAACCGCCGTCGAATAGAAAACGATGCAGAGTGTCTTGTTGGCTCATGGGGAGGAAATAATAACAAACGGCAAACGAAATATACCTGTTTGCCGTGGAATGTGACAGCTTGTCAAGAGAGAGAAATAATTTCTCGCTGTCAGTGTGTACTTAGAATTTCTCTTAAAAAATAGTAAGTATCACTATCAAAGTTGTGGAACTGCAGGCCTGCACCTTCCGGACTAACGCGCACAATTCTTGCGGGCAAACGAATCTGCTGGCTGTCTGTGCCGTTATGGTGTGTCAACACTGCGTCCACTTTGGTAAATGCGGAAAGTGTGATGCGACCGGTATTTACGAACATGCCTTCCATACTCATGTCGAGGGTTCTGCAGGACAGTAATCCCAGTCGGTCATAGTACAGGCCAACGTCTAGTTCGATGGATTTTCGTGCGCACCAGCGCCGCTCTTGCCCAATCTCTCCTCGATGTTCAGACTGCATATCGACTCCTTGGGGTTGCTTCAATGCAAGTAAGGCAAATACACAACTCATCTGTATCAATTCATACAATCGAGCAATGGCTAGCTCAACGAGGGGCGATCGGTACGATCGAGAGCACCCAACACCCACGCCAGGATCGGGCGACGTCTCTTGATTATAGACGGCGTAAATTGATTAGCCACAGAAACGTCAAAAAAATCAATGGTTTCCGAGAAAGTATCTGATTAAAGCGACGTAGGTTATTGAACCCAGTGGAGTAGGGAGCGCATTAGAACTGTTCCAGATTACCTCGCACAGGCGCACGGTATGACGCGTTTGGCTAGAATGCCTCAAATCGACGGGCGGTGGCCAGATGCCGCTGCCAGTAACGGTTCTTCAGGGTCGAGATCTTTACGCGTTTACCGCTGGAAGGGGCGTGCACAAATCGGCCATTGCCGATGTAAATGCCAACGTGGGAATTGCGTTTGCCTTGCTGGTTGAAAAATAACAGGTCGCCACGACGCAGATGGTTGCGTGGCACTCGGCGTGTGGATCGGTATTGATGCCTGGTGTTGCGAGGCACTTTCAGCCCCGCCAGTTTGTAGCTGTACTGCACCAGACCGCTGCAGTCGAATCCACGATTGGGGTGGTCACCACCGAAGCGGTAGCGGGTGCCGATGAATTTTTGCGCATGGGCCGCCGCCCGTTCGCCGTAGATGGAATAGCTGTGCAGGGGTTTTGCTGGCCCACCTGAGCAACCTGTCAGCACCAGCGTCAACAGTGAAAAAATCAAGAATGTCTGTCTGGTCATCATCTAATCATTACCTTCCCGCTATCTTCCCAGCCCCAGCACGTGTAGACCTGCGATAGGCTCGCTTCGTTCCCATAACTGCTCGAAGCGTTTGGCGAGTGCGCTGACTTCATGGGAGGCGCTGAAATCCACAATGCATTCCGCTTTTTGGTTGTCCGGTTGGTGTAAATAACTGTCGCGATCAATGACAACAAACATGTCGACGGGTGCACTGATGCCTTCACCCAGTTGGCGGAGATCAATAAAATCGCTAAATTGCCGTGCCAAGCCAGTGAGGCGACCATTATTGCGTATGGTTTCGTCGCCATGGTCGACCAGAATGCGTACTTTATTGTGGCGACCACCGGCGCAGAATGTTGCCAGCGCATCAATTACGCGCGATTGATTAAATTGCGTCGGATCGAGGTGGGGGGAGTAGATGGCGATGGCACGGCGGGCGCTTTCAAAGGCCAGTGCCACATTTTCTTTTAAAGCTTCACGTCCCGATGCCCGGAATCGTGAGCCAGACTTGTTAAAGATCTTGTTTTCCTCGTTGCCCATTAGCTTGTCTTATGGGAGGATGAGGTGGCTCGATAAAACCGATCCACCAATAATTGTGCTAAATAAATAATAGCATAGCCACTACTGACGTGGAGGAAAAATAATATGCGAGAACAAATTCAGATAAGTCTAAGAATCACGGCCGTATTTTTTCTGTTGTGGTCGCTGGCCATGGCTTCGGATCCACTGGCAGCCCACAAGCTGATTAGTATTGGTCCACTTGATACCGTCACTCACGCCATGCTTGCCGGGTCATTCATGGGTTTTGCTGTTTTGCTGCTGTTGGGCTCTAACGATCCCAGGGACGATTTTACCGGTGGCATAGCGGTCATGATGATTATTCTGGGTGCGGTAAGTGTCTTCAGTATGGTTGGAAGCCGTACCATGCCGGCCAATATTTACACCGTGTTGAGTATCATTTTCGTTCTTGGTGTCGGAACATACCTGATCTTTGGGCAAATGCAGGAAGTGTTTTCCGGTGGCGCCGGCAGTAAACGTCCTGCGAAGCGCAGTGCTGTGAAGAAGAAGCCGGCCAGGAAAAAAACGGCTAAAAAGGTTGCTAAAAAGGCCAAAAAGAAGACCATTAAGAAAAAAAGACGCTAGACCAGGTTACATATATTCGCTAAATTTATAACGCCTGCTTCAGCGGGCGTTTCTTTTGGCCTGCTCAGCGGCGTTACCAATATAGCTGGCTGGAGTCATCTCCAGCAGTGATTGTCTGGCGTGATCCGGTATGTCCAGGCCATTGATAAATTCCTGCAAGTCCTCCTGGGTAATATTCTTCTTGCCGCGAGTAAGTGCCTTTAGTTTCTCATAGGGTTTGTCGATGCCGTAGCGACGCATTACGGTTTGTACCGGTTCGGCAAGGACTTCCCAATGTTCATTCAGGTCGGATGCAATACGGTCTTCATCTGCCTCCAGCTTACTGATGCCGCGCAGGGTGGAGGTGTAAGCGAGAATGGAGTAACCGATGCCGACGCCCACGTTGCGTAATACGGTGGAGTCGGTGAGATCGCGCTGCCAGCGACTGATGGGCAGTTTTGCCGACAAGTGATTCAATATCGCATTGGCAATCCCCAGGTTGCCCTCGGAATTTTCGAAATCGATGGGGTTCACCTTGTGCGGCATGGTCGAAGAACCGACTTCGCCGTCAATGACTTTCTGGCGGAAGTAGCCCAGCGAGACATAGCCCCAGATATCACGATCAAAATCGATCAGGATAGTGTTAAAGCGCGCAATGGCATCAAACAGCTCGGCAATATAATCGTGCGGTTCGATTTGTGTGGTATAGGGATTCCATGTTAATCCCAGGTCTTCGACAAATGCCCGTGCGAGCCCGGGCCAGTCGACTTCAGGGTAGGCCGAAAGATGCGCATTGTAGTTACCCACTGCGCCGTTGATCTTGCCCAGCAACTCAACATTGGCAATCAGGGCGCGCTGTCGCTGTAAACGTTGCGAGACGTTGGCCATTTCCTTGCCCAACGTGGTTGGCGAGGCCGGTTGCCCGTGGGTGCGCGCCAGCATCGGGACATCGGCAAATTGTGTTGCCAGCGCGTCTATAGCGGCAATAATTTCATCTGCCTTGGGTAGCAACTGTTCGTCGCGTGCACTTTTCAGGATAAGTCCGTAGGAGAGGTTATTAACGTCTTCCGAAGTGCAGGCAAAATGCCAGAATTCGCTGACCTTGTTTATCGCTTTATTATTTTCCGTCTTTTCTTTCAGAAAATATTCCACCGCCTTAACATCATGGTTAGTGGTTACCTCGATATCCTTGACGCGTTGTGCGTCAGCCTCATCGTATTTTTCCAGAATCTCTTCCAGTACCATGTTAGCTCCGGCATCAAATGCCGGTACCTCCGGGATGGCTGTATTATTGGCCAGCATCTGTAGCCAGCGAATCTCAACCAGCACACGAAAATAGATCAGGCCATATTCACTGCAGATCGGTCGCAGGGATTTTGTGGCGCGGCCGTAACGACCATCGAGGGGTGACACCGCAGTCAAGCTGCTGAGATCGAGGGGCGTATTGATGGCCATGGTTGTTCTTTTTTGGTTTGGCGGTGTTACCGCGGACGGCGGCATTCTAACAGATCAGGCAGGCCGGCTCATGCCATGCCGGCAACCCGAAGGGCGGTTTCATTGACGATCGATTTGATAATGCCACCGCCCAGGCAGACTTCGTTGTCGTAAAATACTACAGACTGGCCGGTGGTAATGGCACGCTGGGCTTGATCGAATTTAACATCCACCACATCGCTTATCGGAGACAATTGGCAACCGCTATCCTGCTGGCGGTAACGGATCTTGGCTGTGCAATGCAGTCCATTTACCGGTGGTTCACCGCGCACCCAGCTCAGGTCTGCCGCGCCCAGTTCTGCTGCAAACAGGGCGGGGTGGTCCAGCCCCTGAACCACGTAGAGCACATTGTGGGCTAAATCCTTTGCCACCACGTACCACGGTTTACCCCCGCCACCGATCCCGAGACCATGACGCTGACCGATTGTGCAGTACATCAGACCGTCGTGCTGCCCGACGGGCTTGTCGTCCAGTGAGCGGATCTCGCCGGGTTGTGCCGGCAGGTAGCGCGACAGAAAATCCTTGAAGCGCCTCTCGCCGATGAAACAAATGCCGGTGCTGTCCTTGCGGTCATGGTTGGCAAATCCTGCTTCTTCGGCCAGCTGTCGCACGTGCGGTTTCTCCAGTTCGCCAATGGGAAACAGGGATTGCGACAGTTCGTTTTGTCCCAGGGTATAGAGGAAGTAGCTCTGGTCCTTATTGCCATCCCGTCCGCGTAGCAGTCGATAGTGGCCGTCGCTCAGATCCACGCGGGCGTAGTGCCCGGTGGCGATGCGGGATGCACCGAGCGACCGTGCGTAGTCGAGAAAGGTTTTGAATTTGATCTCCTTGTTGCACATAACGTCGGGATTGGGTGTATGGCCGGCGCGGTATTCCTCCAGGAAATAGGAGAATACACGGTCCCAGTACTCGGCGGCAAAATTGATGGCCCGCAACGGGATTTCCAGTTGCGTACAGACTTCACGTGCGACCCTGTAGTCCTCTTCCGCGGCGCAGTACTCGGCGTCATCGTCTTCTTCCCAGTTTTTCATGAACACACCAGTGACTCTATAGCCCTGCTGTAACAGCAACATGGCGGCAACAGCGGAATCGACACCACCGGAAATACCAACCACCACGTGTTCCCTGCTCTTGCTGTTCATAACTTTAGCTAAACCGAATCAAATAACATTATTCAAGAAATCTAACAGGATGACATTAATTAGTTCACCGCCACATCTCGCCACTGGCCGGGAGACAGCTCATGCAAATGCCAGTCACCAATTGCCACGCGTATCAGCCGCAGGGTTGGAACACCGACCACGGCCGTCATGCGCCGTACTTGCCGGTTGCGCCCCTCGATCAGCTTTATTTCAAGCCAGCGTGTCGCGATGTTTTTACGCCACCGAATGGGCGGGTCACGTGGCCATAGATCGGGTTCTGTGATCAGGCACACCTCGGCGGGACGTGTTTTTTGACCCTTTACCAAGACACCGTCGCGAAGTCGGGCAAGCGCCTCGTTCGATGGTACGCCTTCAACCTGGACCCAGTAGGTTTTTTCGGTCTTGTGACGGGGGTCGCTCAGATGGTGTTGCAGCCCGCCATCATTGGTAAGCAGCACCAGCCCCTCGCTGTCGCGGTCAAGACGGCCTGCCGGGTAGACATCTTCAACAGGCACAAAATCCGACAACGTCGGCCGGCCACCGGCATCGGTAAACTGGCACAGTACCCCGTAAGGCTTGTTTAATATGATTAGCCGTGGCTGGGATTTCATTTGCTTTTTCACGCTCAACCGCTTGGTGGAGCCACTGTGAGTGGTAGAATGCGCCCCTTTTCTCGCCCTGGCCCTGGCCCCGGCGAATCCGAGTGTAATGAAACGAGTTTAACTAAAACAGTGGAGTCATCAATGGCCTTCGACAAGATTCAGGTGCCGGCAGAGGGTGAAAAGATCACCGTTAGCAACGGCAGTCTCAGTGTTCCCGATCATCCAATTATCCCTTTTATTGAAGGTGACGGCATTGGTGTCGATATCACCCCGGTGATGAAGAAAGTGGTCGATGCGGCTGTGAACAAGGCCTACGGTGGCAAGCGCAAGATATTCTGGATGGAAGTGTATGCGGGCGACAAGGCCACGGCCACCTATGGTGACGGCGTGTGGCTGCCTGACGAGACCTTTGAGGCGGTACGAGAGTATGCGGTGTCCATCAAGGGCCCGTTAACCACGCCGGTCGGTGGCGGTATTCGCTCACTGAATGTGACCTTGCGACAGGATCTGGATCTTTATATATGTCTGCGGCCTATACGTTATTTTGCGGGCACCCCCAGCCCGGTCAAGCAGCCGGAAAAAACCGATATGGTGATTTTCCGCGAAAATTCAGAGGACATTTATGCCGGTATCGAATGGGCCGCCGGGAGCGATGAGGTGAAGAAAGTTATCAAGTTTCTTAAGGACGAGATGGGCGTCAGCAAGATTCGTTTTCCCGACACATCGGGTATTGGTATCAAGCCGGTGTCGCGTGAAGGCACCGAACGTCTGGTGCGCAAGGCGATTCAGTATGCCGTTGATACTGATCGGGATTCAGTCACGCTGGTGCACAAAGGCAATATCATGAAATTTACCGAAGGTGCTTTCAAGAGCTGGGGTTACGAACTGGCGAAAAAAGAGTTTGGCGCGACTGAGATTGATGGTGGACCCTGGTGTTCGTTCAGGAATCCGAACACGGACACTGAGATCGTAATCAAGGACGTGATTGCAGACTCTTTTTTGCAGCAAATTCTGTTGCGCCCGGAAGAGTACAGTGTCATCGCAACGTTGAACCTCAATGGTGATTATGTTTCCGATGCCCTGGCCGCCCAGGTAGGCGGAATCGGCATTGCGCCAGGCGCCAATCTGTCTGACACCATTGCCATGTTCGAGGCCACTCACGGAACGGCGCTAAAATATGCCGGTAAAGACCAGGTTAATCCGGGTTCAATTATCCTTTCGGCGGAAATGATGCTGCGCCATCTGGGCTGGACCGCGGCCGCCGATCTCATTATCAAAGGGATGCAAGAGACGATTCAGGCCAGGACCGTGACCTATGATTTTGAACGCCTGATGGAGGGCGCCACTAAATTAAGTTGTAGCGCATTTGGGGATGCCTTGATCAACAAAATGCAACCAAAAAAATAAAACTGCGACGTACAGGGACGTACTGGTGTCGCGGGACGACTCCAGGGATGGAGGAGGTAGAATTGTGTCGGGAACGACAATCGAGGCAGGACGCCGGGAGCGACCAGCGCTTTTGGTGATGCCATGATTCTGAATATGTAGTACTTTGGGGGCACCGCCATTGGTGAAAATAAAAACCCGGCCAGAATCACTGGCCAGGTTTCTTTTTGGATCAGTGGCGCTGTTGCTTAGGCGGTGGCCCCCACGGGCATTATTTTTGAGGCCTGCGGACCTTTGGGGCCGTCTTGCACATCGTATTCAACTGCCTGGCCTTCCTTTAGCGTTTTGAATCCTTCCATTTCGATAGCGGAGAAGTGTGCAAACACATCCGTCCCGCCATTCTCGGGAGAGATGAAACCATATCCCTTGCTGGCGCTAAACCACTTGACTGTTCCAGTTGCCATCCTGCCTCCTGCTGAATTGCTGGTGTTGCCTCAATTGGTGCTGTTAATGGGTTGGTCCGTTTAATACGGTTTCTCTCGACTTGCGCCGATAACCCTGTTGTATTCACATGCATCAATCCGTTCGGGTGACGGCCATTACCCGTCAATTTTCCCGAACCAAAGACTCTTGCTCCTTTTAATTTTCAAGTCAAGGGTTTTAACAACGATTCGTATTCAAGCCGATCATACCAGTCGCAATTGCACAAATTCTATGCCAGATTGATAGCTTGAAAAATTAACTTTGTGCCGCAAAATAGGCATAGAACCGCCGTTGTTGCGATGATCTAACATATAATAGAAAGCATCAGGAAAAATGAGCACGGATTTACCGGAAACTGCGGATGACCTGGTTGTACAGGAGGCGCGCGCCAAGCTTGCCAAACCGCCGTTGTTTAAGGTCATGCTGCTAAATGATGACTATACTCCTATGGAGTTTGTTGTTGTGGTACTGGAAAAGTTCTTTCGCATGGACCGCGAAGGTGCCACCAGAGTGATGTTACAGGTGCACCAGAAAGGGTTGGGTGTCTGCGGTGTCTTTTCCCGCGATATTGCCGAAACAAAAGTACAGCAAGTAACGGATTTTTCTCAGGAAAATGAGCATCCGTTACAGTGCACTATGGAATTGGATTAAGATCAGGCTAGCGTTGGAGGGTGTTGTGTTATCACAGGAGCTGGAATTTTCGCTCAATAGTGCTTTTCGCGATGCTCGTGGCCGAAGCCACGAGTACATCACTGTTGAGCATCTGTTAACGGCGCTGCTGGATAATCCCTCGGCGGCCAAAGTGTTACGCGCCTGTGGCGGCAAGGTCGACGAGCTCCGTGACAATCTCAACGATTTCCTTGAAAAGAATGTTCCCAGTCTGGCCAGGGAAGAAGAGACCGATGCCCAGCCAACAATCGGCTTCCAGCGTGTGATTCAACGCGCGGTATTGCACGTGCAGGGTGTTGGCAAGAAAGAAGTTACGGGGGCCAACGTACTGGTGGCGATCTTCGGCGAGAAGGATTCCCACGCCGTCTATTTTCTGCACAAACAGAACATCAGCCGCTTTGATGCGGTGAATTATATTTCTCATGGTATCTCCAAGGTGCCGGAAGAAGGTCAGTCGGAGTTGCCGGCGCCGGAAGAAACCGAAGACGTGCCGACGCAGGCGCCGGATCGTAGTCCGCTTGATGTGTTTACGGTTAATCTGAACGAGCTCGCGCTTGCGGGAAAAATTGATCCCTTGATTGGGCGTGAACACGAGATAAGCCGCACAATACAGATTCTGTGCCGCCGACGTAAAAACAATCCCCTGTTTGTAGGTGAGGCGGGTGTAGGCAAGACGGCGATTGCCGAAGGCCTGGCAAAGATGATTGTGGACGGCGAAGTGCCTGAAGTGCTGGCAAAGGCAACCATCTACTCTCTCGACATGGGTGCTTTACTGGCCGGTACGAAATACCGTGGTGATTTTGAGAAAAGATTGAAAGCGGTGATCCAGCAGGTGAAAAAAGAGGATGATGCCATCCTGTTTATTGACGAGATTCACACCATCATTGGTGCCGGTGCGGCATCTGGCGGGGCCATGGATGCATCCAATCTGCTGAAACCGGCGTTGAACACAGGTGAGCTGAAATGCCTCGGTTCCACCACCTATCAGGAGTACCGCGGTATTTTTGAAAAAGACCGTGCATTGGCGCGCCGCTTCCAGAAGATTGATATTCCGGAGCCGACAGTAGAAGAAACTGTGCTGATACTTCGTGGTTTGCGTTCGCGTTTTGAAGAATTTCACAAGATTCGTTACACCAATCAGGCGCTTCGCACTGCCGTCGAGCTGTCTGATCGGTATATCAATGACCGCCATTTACCGGACAAAGCCATTGACGTGATCGACGAGGCCGGTGCCAGTCTGCGCCTGTTGCCCCCGAGCAAGCGCAAGAAAACCATTGGCGTGCATGATGTTGAAAACATTGTTGCCAAAATGGCGCGCATTCCACCGAAACAGGTAAACACCTCGGACCGTGAGGCCCTGCGTACCCTGGAGCGTGACCTGAAGTTGGTCGTATTTGGCCAGGATGACGCCATTAAAACGTTGGCCACCTCAATTAAATTGTCGCGCTCCGGACTGGGTGACGTAGAGAAGCCGATTGGTTCCTATCTCTTTGCGGGTCCGACGGGAGTGGGTAAAACAGAGGTCACGCGCCAACTGGCCCATGTGATGGGTGTTGAGCTGATCCGCTTTGACATGTCCGAGTACATGGAGCGACACACGGTGTCGCGTCTCATCGGCGCACCGCCGGGCTACGTGGGATTTGACCAGGGCGGCTTGTTAACCGAAGCAATCACCAAACACCCGCATGCGGTGTTGTTGCTGGATGAAATTGAGAAGGCCCATACCGATGTCTTCAACCTGCTGTTGCAGGTGATGGATCACGGCACGCTGACAGATAACAACGGCCGTAAAGCCGATTTCCGCAACGTAGTAATTGTAATGACAACCAACGCCGGTTCCGAACGCCTTGGCCGTTCTTCCATGGGGTTCACCAAGCAGGATCATGCCGGTGATGAAATGCAGGAGATCAATCGAATTTTCAGTCCCGAATTCCGTAATCGCCTGGATGCCACGATCCAGTTCAAGTCGCTGGACAAAAAGACAATTGGTCACGTGGTCGACAAATTTATTCTTGAACTTGAAGCCCAGTTGGCCGATAAGAATGTCACCATCGAACTCGACAAAAATGCCCGTCAGTGGCTGGCCAAACACGGCTACGACCCGACAATGGGCGCCCGCCCCATGGCGCGTTTGATCCAGGACAAGATCAAACGGCCGCTGGCCGATGAGCTGCTGTTCGGTAAATTGGCCAATGGCGGCAATGTAAAATTTCGGGTCAAGAAAGACAAACTTGTATTCGATTTGTAGCCCGGTTTCTCAAAAGTCACTTCGGTCGCTGCTGGCAACAGTCGGGATCATTTTTATACGGTAAATAAGGGGCCGAAACTATTAGTGGCGATTAGCGACTGCGGAAAGTAATGCGGCCCTTGGAAAGATCATAGGGGGTTAGCTGAACGGTGACTTTGTCGCCTGTCAGAATGCGGATGTAATGCTTGCGCATTTTACCAGAGATATGGGCGGTAACTACGTGACCGTTTTCCAGCTCAACACGGAATAAAGTATTGGGCAGCGTCTCGATGACGGTGCCTTCCATTTCAATACTATCTTCTTTGGCCACGCTGTTCCTCTTGGATAATTCCGTCATCAGGACTTGTGCCCTGCGGGTACATGACGTCTACCGGTATGGTAAATTTGCGCGCGTATCATGCCGCATGCGTGTAGCAAGGTAAAGGTATTACTGGGAAATACGGTGAAGTTGCCAGTGGAATGGCAGCAGAAGTGGAACAGGAATACGAGGTTCGGTTAGCTCATCGATTGCGCCGGAACAAAATCTGAAATTTCTAGGCCGAATCCACCTCGGCAATCGAGCTCCAGACCACGTGAGGGTGCGCGACATCGCGGCTGATCACAATGCGCATTCCCAGAAATCGCGTCATTTCCTGGCGATGGGAATATTCAGGGAGGTTGCGTTGGAGTTCAGTGAAATGTTGTGGGGAAATCTGCAAGAGGTTGGGGCGGTAACCGTGCTCGGTTTCAAATTTACGCAGCAGTTGGTAAATAAAACTCAGCATAGGCATTTCCTGTCCGGCAGTCCGGTTCGTGTGCTTCACTTATACCAGGTTTAGACCATACACAGTGAAGCAAGTTGCGATTAGCGCTTTATTCTCTTCCAGTTTTTGCCGTCGAAACCTTCGATAGGTTGGTAATTGATTTTGTAATTCATTTTTCGGGAATCGGCGATATAATATCCGAGATAAACGTATGCCAGCTTTAGCTGTCGCGCCAGTTCGATTTGGTAAAGGACAGAATAGACTCCCGGCGCCCGCCGGGATTCGGAAGGATTGAAGAAAGTATAAACCGCAGACAGCCCATCTTCCAGTTTATCGATTATCGCCACCGCCAATAGTTCCTGTTTGCCGCCACTATTAGCGACAATTCTGAACTCATGTACTTCGGTGTCGGCGACGGCGCCAAACAAAAAACTGTTGTATTGGTCTGGATCTCCGGTATCCATACTGCTATCAGTGTGCCTGACCTTCTGGTAGCGTTTGTAGAGTGCAAAATGTTCTTGCGTATACTGGGGTAATGCCTTTTCAATCACCAGATCCTGATTGCGCGCCCACACACGACGCTGACTGCGATTGGGTGTAAATGACGCCACCGGAATGCGCACGGCGATACACTCACGACAATTTTTGCAGTGGGGTCGATACACCAGACTGCCGCTGCGACGGAATCCCAGCGTTGCCATGTGGCTGTAATGCTGGTTCGAAATCAGTGCTTCCGGATCAACAAACAGGGTTGTTGCCATGCGTTCTGGAAGATAGCTGCATTCATGGGGCATGGAGACGTAGAGCTTGGGCAATTCCAGCTTTATATTCATTCGCTTTCTTCTTTGTACGAATTTAAAATGCACAGCTCTGTATCAAAGACCCATTGACCGATGCGCGATGGTGTCTCAAGTGACTGGTTTAGTAAGGTGATAAATCGATTTCGTCGCACCTCTTTTGCGCCCAGGGAGGTTAGATGCTCTGAACTGATTTGGGCATCGATGAAGTCAAATTGCCAGTGTTGTAATTGCCGCACAAGTTGTACCAGCGCTACCTTCGAGGCATCAGTGGTGCGATTGAACATTGACTCGCCAAAGAAGGCGCCGCCCAGCGACAGGCCGTATAAACCCCCGACCAGCACATCGTCCTGCCAGACCTCTACCGAATGGGCGTGACCCATATTATGGAGCTGGCAATAGGCATCGATCATTTCGGGGTGAATCCAGGTTCCCGGGGTGTCAGTTTTGGTCCGTGGTGCGGAGCAAGCTTCGGCCACTTGCCGGAATTGTGTGTCCATCGTCACACTGAATCGACCGCGACGCAGGGTCTTGCGCAAGCTGCGCGAAATCTTCAGGTCATCAAGAAACAGAACCGCTCTCGGGTCGGGCGACCACCACAAAATGGGCTGGCCCTCGTTGTACCAGGGGAAAACACCGTGTCGATAAGCCTCGAGCAGGCGTTCTGCGCGCAGATCCCCGCCCACGGCCAGCAATCCCTCGGGCGACGCCAGATCAACAGGCGGGAACTGGTAATTACTGGTTTCGGCAGGTAGCAGGAACATGTTGGGGAGAATTGTAACCCGCAATCGCAGCGAATATCAGCTGTTCCCGGACGTTCCATCAGACTGACGAAACGGGGAGTGGGATTGCAGAACGTCAACATAGTTGTCAATGCCCTGGTGCTCGCGCTGGAGAAACCTGGAAATGGCTTGCGAGAATTCGGGATGGCTCAACCAGTGGGCGGACCAGGTTTTGCTGGGCAGGAAACCACGACTCAGTTTGTGTTCGCCCTGGGCGCCGGCCTCAAATCGCTGCAGACCCTTGTCGATGCAATACTCGATGGCACGGTAGTAACAGGTTTCGAAATGCAGGCTGTTGAATTCACCCAGACTGCCCCAGTATCGACCGAAGAGTGTGTCATCGCCTTTCAGATTGAGCGCACCGGCGACAATTTTGCCGTCGTGACTAGCCAATATCATGACAATATTATCTGCCATAGTGGTGCCAATCTCCTTGAAGAACGCAATATTGAGATAGGGAATGGCGCCACGGCATTCAATAGTCGAGCGGTAGAAGGTGTAAAATTGCTGCCAATGTTCGTTGGTCAGTTCCCTGCCTTCGAACACTTCCAGTACCACATCTGCCTCGCGTACATAACGCCGTTCACGCTTGATCTTTTTTCGCTTGGCTGATGAAAAAGAGGCGAGAAAATCATCAAACGATTTGTAACCCTCATTGCACCAGTGGAACTGATACCCGGTGCGTCGAAGGTGCCCATGGTTTTCCAGCAACTGCGTATCTACCTCAGAAGTGAATAACCAGTGCAGAGACGATACCTTGAGTTTACGTGCGTGTTGCAGAGCACTGTCCACCAACAGGCCGGCGATTTCAGCAAAGTCCTCTCCAGGGGCAATCAACATGCGTTTTCCACTGACCGGGGTAAACGGGACGGCGGCAACCAGTTTCGGGTAGTACTGCATTCCGGAACGCTGATAGGCATCTGCCCACGCCCAGTCGAACACATACTCGCCATAGGAATCGAATTTTAGATAGAGCGGTGTTGCACCGACAAACTGGTCGCCGCGGTAAACCACCAAATGCTGTGGCCGCCATGCCGTACCGTTGCCCACGCAACCGTGTTTTTCCATCGCCAGCAGAAAAGCGTGGCGCAGGAACGGGTTTTCGCTGCCGGCACAGTTGTCCCAATCGTCGGCATCAATCTCGCGCAAGTCGTCGAGCACCTCTACGCGTAAGGAGCTATTCATAAAACGGGGCCGGGTTATAGCTAGGCATAGTCCTAAATATAGCGAATAATCATAATTAATATCCCGTAGCACGGGTCATGGATTGGACCACAGTCGACGTAAAATCGAAATTGAACGAAAATAGCAGCTGGAAAACCAGCCGGTAGCATTTTTTGGGCGTATACAATAAAAAACTATCCCGTTTGTGGGACCGATTATTAGCGCAGATCGCACCCTGTGGGTGGGAGGGCTGATGCGCATTGTAATGGGCCAGATCAATTTGCTGATGGGCGACATATCAGGCAATGCGCAGCAGGTGATTGATGCCGCCACTAAAGCGCGAAAGGATTATCAAGCGAATGTCATCATATTTCCCGAGCTCACCCTGACCGGCTATCCACCGGAAGATCTGTTATTGCGCCCCGGCCTGTATAGGGAAGTTGAACGCGGCCTGGCACACGTTCAGCACGCCGCGATCGCCATCGATATAGTTCTGGGTTACCCGAGATTGGTGTCAGACAGACGCTATAATGCCGCATCGCTTATTCGTGGCGGCAAAATTGTTGCCACCTACCACAAGCAGTGCCTGCCCAACTACGCGGTCTTCGACGAAAAACGCTATTTCACCGCTGGCGATAAGTCCTGTGTTGTTGACATTTGCGGGACGGCGGTCGCGCTTACGGTTTGTGAAGATGTCTGGGAAGACGGACCGGTGCAGAACGCGGTTAACAAAGGTGCCCAACTCGTCTTCAATCTGAACGCCTCACCATTTCATATCGACAAGTGGCAGCAACGCGAGATCATCGTCGGCGAACTGGCCAAAAAGAATTCGGTGCCCGTCGTCTATACCAATCTGGTTGGCGGTCAGGACGAACTGGTGTTTGATGGCCATTCGTTTGTGGTCAATGCCGACGGTGCTATCGTGGTGCGTGCCGGTTTCTTTCGCGAACAGCTGGTGCTGGTGGAGTTCGACGACAAAGGGATGCCGATCATGGGCAAGCTTGCCGATGAACCATCGGAGGAGCAAAGCGTTTACGATGCCATTGTATTGGGCGTGCGGGACTATGTGGAGAAGAACGGGTTTTCCGGCGTCGTTATTGGGTTGTCCGGTGGCGTCGATTCCGCGCTGACGCTAGCCATCGCCGTTGATGCCTTGGGGGCGGACAAGGTCGAGGCGGTGATGATGCCGTCGCGATACACGCGGGACATCAGTATTGAAGATGCCCGCGAGCAGGCCGATATACTGGGGGTATCGTACTCGGTTATTACGATCAAGGACCTGTTCGCGCAATTCGAGCAGACACTGTCTGAACGTTTCGCCGGGCTGGCAGCAGATACCACCGAGGAAAACCTGCAAGCACGGATACGCGGCACGTTGCTGATGGCGATATCTAACAAGAGCGGCAAGATGGTGCTGACCACCGGTAACAAGAGTGAGATGGCGGTGGGTTACGCCACCCTCTATGGCGACATGGCCGGGGGATTTGCGGCAATAAAAGATGTGCCGAAAACGCTGGTGTATCGTCTTGCGCGCTATCGTAACCAGTTGCAACCAGTGATTCCGCAGCGTGTGATTGAGCGCGAGCCGTCAGCCGAGCTGGGGCCAGACCAGAAAGATACGGATTCGCTTCCTCCGTATGAGGTGCTCGACGGGATTCTGGAACGCTATGTGGAGAAGGACGAATCCGCAGACCAAATCGTGGCAAGCGGCTTTGATGTCGATACGGTGTGTCGGGTTATCCGCATGGTTGACCGCAATGAATACAAACGCCGGCAAGCCGCACCCGGTGTGCGAGTGACCTCCAGAGCCTTCGGTCGCGACCGTCGCTACCCGATCACCTCCGGTTATCGGGAGGACGGAAATCGGTGATTTTGTGTTATGTTTAGTTCAGTTGGTGCTGTCTGGAATCACTCAATCGAGTTTAATTAAAATGAAAAAAATCGAAGCTATTATCAAGCCGTTCAAGCTGGATGACGTACGCGAAGCCCTGTCCGATGTCGGCATAACCGGGTTGACTACGACCGAGGTGAAGGGGTTCGGTCGACAAAAGGGCCATACCGAGCTTTATCGTGGCGCGGAATACGTTGTCGACTTTTTGCCCAAGGTGAAAATTGAAGTTGTGGTTGAGGAAAAACTGCTGGACCGGTGTATCGATGCCATTATGAGTTCGGCGCGAACCGGCAAAATCGGTGACGGCAAGATTTTCGTGACGTCGGTGGAACAGGTGATCCGTATTCGTACTGGCGAGAAGGGCAACGACGCAATCTAGTTGTGCCGGCTGCTAACTGGATTCTTCTTTGTTTCCGTTCCGCAGTGCTGACAGCTTGCGCAGATAGCGGCTCTTGGGAAAGTTCAACTTAAGTACTCGCGCTGTATCCCGCATTAACCCGGTATAACCCATTTTTAAATACGCCATCGACATGATGCCCAGCGCATCTTCCGTCGAAGGCGTATTCTGGAAATTTTCCAGTATATATTTACAACGGTTCACGGTCGCAACGTAGGCTCCATACTTGTAGTAATGGCGGGCGACGTGAATCTCGTATTTTGCCCTCAGATTAATCAGGTAGGTAATATGCTGGTGAGCATCCGGCGCATATTTGCTGTCCGGAAAGCGTTTGATCAGCTCACGGAACGCTGCGATGGATTGACGCATGGCCTCGGGGTCGCGGTCGGAATAATCGATGTTGGCACCCAGCAGCCAGTCAAAAGCACCGCGCTTGACCTTAAAATGAATCAGGCCCTTCAGATAATAGGCGTAATCCACGAACGGGTGTGTCGGGTGCAGGCGAATAAAGCGCTCCGCAGCGGCCTGCGCCAGGGAGGGCTCATGGTCGCGGTAGTAGGCGTAGGCGACATCCAGTTGGGCCTGTGCAGCATAAGCACCATAAGGATAGCGGGCCTCAAGTTTCTCAAGATAGCCGACGGCGCGCTCATATTCATCCTGGTGCAGCGCGCTCTTGGCTTCCTGATACAATCGCTCAGCCGACCAGTTTTTTGTCTGGTCGGTTTCCTCTTTCAAATTGATGCAACCGGTACTGAGCAGTATCGTTGCCAGTAGCAGGGCTCTTGATAAATGCCACATATGATTAAATTCAGACTCGCGGGTTACAGGCGGCGGCAAGCTTACCCTGATTCCACGGGTGAGTGAAGACAGGGCGATGGGAATGGATCAGGATCAACCACAACCACAAATTCTGGCGTTTTGCCTATGCCGTTTAATCGAGCCTGTGCGCCTGGACCGGATGCTGGCACAGCTTTTCCCGGATTTCTCACGCTCACAACTGCAGCAGTGGATCAAATCCGGTCAGGTCAAAGTAGACGGCAATGAACTGCGCCCGCGCGACCCGATGAGCGGCGGCGAGTCCGTCCTGATCGAGGTGCCGATGGCTGCCGACGCCGAATGGGAGGCGCAGCCGATGGCGCTGGATATCCTCTTTGAAGACGAAGAAATCCTGGTACTAAATAAACCTGCCGGTCTGGTGGTGCACCCCGGTGCCGGCAATCCGGATAGTACCTTGCTGAATGCGCTTTTGAGTCATGCACCGCAACTTCGTTCTCTGCCGCGGGCAGGAATCGTGCATCGCCTTGATAAAGATACTTCCGGGCTGATGGTGATAACCAAAACCGAGCGTGCGCGACTGAATTTGATTGAGCAACTGTCAACTCGTGAACTGCATCGGCAATACAAAACCATTGTCATGGGGGTCATGATTTCCGGTGGCACTGTTGATGAGCCCATTGGCCGTCATCGCCGCGATCGTAAAAGAATGGCCATTGTCGAACGCGGCAAACCGGCGGTTAGCCACTATCGTGTCGCAGCGCGCTATCGTGCACACACGTTGGTTACTGTAAAACTGGAAAGCGGACGCACCCACCAGATCAGGGTACACATGGCCTATATTCATTTTCCGGTCGTCGGCGATCCTGTGTATGGCGGCAGGTTAAAATTACCGAAGAATTGCAGCGAGACGTTAAAGAATTCATTGAGAAGTTTTCTCCGCCAGGCGCTGCATGCCTGTCGGCTGGGTCTGAAACATCCCGTCACTGGCGAAGACATATCGTGGCAATGTGAAATGCCATCTGACATGTTGTCCTTGATAAAGGCATTGGAACAAGACGCAAGGGAGCATGAGTTCGGCTAGATAATGAAAAAACCGGAAGCAAATTTTATTCAGCCAGACTGGCCGGCCCCGCCTTCGGTTCGGGCGCTTACCTCAACCCGGGAAGGGGGGGTCAGTCTGCCGCCGTATGCATCATTTAATCTGGCGCGACATGTCGGCGACAACAGCGAGCATGTCGATCACAATTGTTCCGTGCTGAAACAGCAATTGGCCCTGGCCGGTGAGCCGCACTGGCTAAAACAGTGCCACGGCAACGCGTTGCTGAACCTTGATCGGAATGTGATCGACAATGTTGCAGACGGTAGCTTCACCAAATTAACAAACAAGGTATGTGCGGTGATGACCGCGGATTGTTTGCCAGTGTTGATGTGCTCCAGTGCAGGCGACAGGGTGGCGGCGGTGCATGCCGGTTGGCGCGGGCTGGCAGCAGGTATTATCCGCAAGGCTGTCGAAGCGATGGCGGTGGAGGGTTCGCAGTTGCTGGTTTGGTTGGGGCCTGCCATCGGGCCAAAAAAATTTGATGTCGGGGAAGAGGTATATCATGCATTTGTAGGTAGAACCGCCGGGGCTGAAAATGCGTTTGAACCCATCGGGGCAGGCCATTGGCGTGCGGATCTTTACCAATTGGCCCGGCTTCAATTGCAGGCGCTCGGAGTGAACCAGGTGTTCGGTGGTGAATTTTGTACCTACACGGACAAAGAGCATTTTTATTCATATCGCCGGGACGGTGTCACTGGCCGCATGGCATCACTTGTCTGGATACGAGACGAAGCGGGCGATTAGTATTATTTTATAATGTATGATGCGCCACCGATTTTTCATAGCGAATAATATATGAGCACTACCCTTATCTGGATAATCGCGTTCTCGGTTCTTGGAGGCGTGTTAAGCGTACTGGCAGCCGCCAGTTTCCTTTTGTTGCCCGCTGCCATTAGGTCACGACTCCTGCCCGGATTGGTGAGCTTCGCAATTGGCGCATTACTGGGTGCCGCGTTTCTGGGTCTGATGCCGCATGCCCTCGGTGCTCCGGCGTTTGTAAACGCCCATGATATCGGTGGCACGATTCTGATCGGGTTGTTGATTTTCTTTATGCTGGAGAAGATGGTGATCTGGCGTCACTGCCACAGTGATCACTGCGAAGCACACTCGCTAAATTTGGAGCACATTCAGGAAAAAGCGGCTGCCAATATGATACTGATTGGCGATGGTATCCATAACCTGGTCGATGGTGTGCTGATCGCCGCCGCGTTTTTGACAGATATCCACCTCGGTATTGTGACCAGTCTCGCCATCATCGCCCATGAGATTCCACAGGAAGTCGGCGATTTCGCGATTTTACTAAATGGTGGTTTCTCGCGAGCAAAGGCGCTTCTATTCAATACGCTAGCCAGCCTGGCCACGCTTGCGGGGGCACTCGTTGCTTACTTCTTTTTACAAGAAACAATTGTGGTCGTGCCGTATGTGCTCGCCATTGCGGCAGCGAGTTTCATCTATATTGCGGTTGCGGATTTGATACCGGGATTGCATCGTCGTACCGAAGTATCGGCCACGGTGCAGCAGTTTGTTTTAATCATCGCCGGGGTGGTGGTTATCTATTTTACTCATGCTACTTTGCACTGACGCCGCCCGGTCGGCATCGCGTCGTTGCCGCTGTTGGCGGCGAATAACATCAATGCGCTTGCGGCGCGTCATCATTACAACGAGCAGAATCGTCGGGATGGCGCCGAGCAGGAGAAATGTGACAATCATTGACAGAAAATCGGGCCACTGAAAGATGGCAATCAGCGCGGCGCTGTAAATCCAGATGAGTAAAGCGATCAACATGTGGCTATGATAAGACACATGGTTTTAATGTTGAAATAGTTCGAGCAGCGGGGGCGACAATGGCGGACTGGTATATGGTAACGGTAGTGGGGCAGGATAAACCGGGTATTGTTGCCGGCCTTAGCCAGGCCCTGTACGACGGCGGTTGGTCGCTTGGCGAGACATCCATGGCGCGCCTTGGCGGTAATTTCACCATTATGATGATGGTGGGGGGTGAGGGCAGTGCTGCCGACCTGGGCGAGCTCATGCAGCCTGCTGCGACCCGGCTTGGGCTTGACGTGCATGTCGACAGGATTGAGGCGGAATTACACCGACACCCGGTACCCAATGTTCAGCTGCGGGTATTCGGTGCCGATCGTGCCGGCATTGTTGCCGACGTTACCAGCATGCTTGCCGATGCCGGCCTGGATATACTGGATCTCAACTCGGAAATCAGCGGTACCGAAGCGGAACCGGTTTACGTCATGGTGCTCGATGGTTTTGCCGAAGGGGGTGTCGATTCACTGGAAGCCGCCGTGCACGAATTAAACCAGAACGGGCTGAAGGTGGACCTTGAAGCAATTGATACACTGCTAGGTTAGTCCACTTGGCCGTTTTACCCATTCTTATATTTCCCGACGATCGTTTGTCGCAGCCAGCAGAGCCGGTTGCAGAATTTGGCGACGATGTGCAAGGACTGGCGGCTGATCTGATCGATACCATGCTGGATGGATCCAGCGCAGTCGGCATCGCCGCACCGCAAATTGGTCAACATAAACGTGTTGTGATCGTTGATGTCAGTGCGATGATGCAATCCAGTCGCAAGCACAAACCGAAAAGCAGCAACAACGGCCGTATGGTGCTGGTGAATCCCGAGATTGTGCAGAGGGAAGGCGAGATTGCGGGACGTGAGGGCTGTTTGTCGGTTCCGGATTACACCGGCAACGTGGTGCGCGCTGATTCAATTGTTGTACGTGCCTTCGATATTTATGGCAATGCCACGCAGTTTCGATGTCGAGGATTTGAGTCGCGTGCAATGCAGCACGAAATTGATCATCTTGATGGTATCTTGTTTCTCGACCGCGTGATCAGCCCACGCGAACTCTTCCGCCGCAAGGTTTACAAATAGATATAGCCCTGTCTTAGCAGGCGGTCTTCCTCTTCAGGTCCGTAAGGGACGATTTCGACAAATGAGGGCATGTCTTCTTCCCTGATATTCATGTCGTCCATTAAGGTTTTACAGACCTTTATTTCAAGTACATCATTGGCATCCAGCCGCGCCGCTTTATCGACGATGTTGCGAAATTTCCTGTAGTTCTTCTTATTGAACATTGCGATTTCGCTGCCATGCAGAACCAGCGCGATGCCCGCGTGGTTTTTCTTGCGCGATTTCAATGACCGTGAAAGTGACTCCGCGCGAGCGAGGAGGGATTCAATTTCCTTTTCGGTGTGCAGTGTCACACTAAACAGATAGCGCCCGTTTTTATCCGGAATCGGTATTGCGGTCGCCGCGCCGGGTTCGCCCGCGAATGAGCACGCTGGCACCAAAAACAGCAGCAGCAGCAATGAAGAAATGGTGTACCGTAAAGTCAGATTATTCACATTGTGTCTCACAATACCTGTTCCTGATGGTTGATGCCTGTGGGCCCGGAAATATTCGCTTACCGGGCAAATTTATTCAAATCGCAATGAAAAGTCGATGGCCCGGACATCCTTGGTGAGAGCGCCAATGGATACGAAATCCACGCCGGTTTCCGCCAGCGCACGTATATTTTTCAGATTGATCCCGCCCGAGGCCTCCAGTTGCGCCTCTCCCTTTACTCGCTGAACCGCCTTGCGCAAAGTTTCAAGCTGGAAGTTATCCAGCAAGATCCATTTGGCACCGGCATCAAGGGCCTCTTGCAACTGGCCAAGATTTTCCACTTCAATTTCAATCAGGCTACCCGCCGGTGCGTTTTTGCGAGCGGCGTCCATTACTGCTGCAATACCGCCAGCGGCCTGAATATGGTTTTCCTTGATGAGCACTGCATCGTACAGGCCGTGGCGGTGGTTGTGGCCGCCGCCGCAGGAAACCGCATATTTTTGCGCGTCGCGCAGCCCGGGAATTGTTTTGCGGGTATCGAGCACAGTGGTTTTTGTTCCCGCAACGGCATCGGTGTAGCGTTTGACCAGGGTTGCCGTACCGGAAAGCATTTGCAGGAAGTTGAGAGCAGTCCTTTCGCCAGAAAGCAGAACTCTTGCGTTTCCCTTAATGCGGCAAACTTTATCATCTGCTGCCACGGTTTGACCATCCTCAACAAACCACTCAATCGCAATGCGACTATCGAGTTGCCTGAATGTTTCATTAAACCAGTCACTCCCGCAAATAACTGCAGGCTCACGGACGATGACAAGTGCGGTTATCGCCTCATCTGCGACCAGGGCAGCGGTCAAGTCACCGCTGCCGATGTCTTCCGCCAGTGCTTCACGCACTTTTGTCTCAATAATCTCGTTGCGCATCAGGGTTGGCAAAATATTTGCGCGTTATTTTGAATACAATAGGACTAAGTAAAAGCAGCGCAATCAAATTTGGAATCGCCATCAGCGCATTCATTATGTCCGCAAGCAACCACAGGGGATTGAGTTCGGCTGTAGCGCCAATGGGAATAGAAATAATCCAGAGTACGCGATAGGGGGCGATGGATTTCACACCAAAAATATACTCAGCGCAGCGCTCACCATAGAAACTCCATCCCAGCAAGGTCGTGTAAGCAAACAGCATAATGCCGATGGTAACGATATAATTACCAATTCCGGGAAGCGCCTGGCCGAAGGCCAGCGACGTCAGTGCCGCGCCCGAGATCTGCTGGCCTGTTGCCGGATCAATCTGGGTCCAGCCGGCGCTGAGCACAATAACCAGTGCAGTCATGGTGCAAATGATGATGGTATCGATGAAAGTACCGAGCATGCCGATGACGCCCTGGCGCACCGGGTCATTGGTTTTGGCGGCTGCATGGGCAATGGGTGCCGTTCCCAGACCGGCTTCGTTAGAGAATACCCCGCGGGCAACACCAAAGCGTATCGCCATCATCACAGAGGCCCCGGCAAAACCACCGGTGGCAGCGGTGCCGGTAAAAGCGTCACCAATAATCAGACCGATGGCAGCGGGTACCTGGTCAAATTGCATAATGATAATGACCATGGCGCCAGCAACATAGGCAAGTGCCATAAATGGCACCAGTTTACCGGCAACCGTACCGATCCGCTGTACCCCGCCGATGAGTACCAGTGCAGTGAGAATGGCAAGAATGCCACCGCTAGCCCATGTGGGTATATTGAAGTTTGCTGCCACGGCTTGCGCCACCGAGTTGGCCTGAACAGTGTTGCCGATGCCGAAGGCGGCAACAGTTCCAAAGGCAGCGAATAAAAAGGCGAGCCACTTCCACTTGTCGCCCAGACCGTTCTTTATATAGTACATCGGTCCGCCCTGTTGGCGACCGCGCGAATCGACTTCACGATAACGTACGGCGAGCACGGCTTCGGCATATTTGGTCGCCATACCGACCAGTGCCGTCATCCACATCCAGAATACCGCGCCAGGCCCACCCAATGCGATGGCGGTTGCCACTCCTGCAATGTTACCGGTGCCCACCGTTGCCGCCAGCGCTGTCATCAGTGCGTTAAACGGGCTGATGTCGCCTACTTCTTCTGTTTTCTTACGGCCTTTCCAAAGCAACTTAAAGGCATAACCAATTTTTCGCAGTGGAATAAAGGCGGTACCGACGGTAAGAAAAATGCCAGTCCCTACCAGCAGGATCAGCATTGCCGGTCCCCAGACAAAACTACTGACTTGATTCAGGATTTCCGTGTAGGCACCCATAGGCGAAAAGCTCCTGTAACTGGATCATTATTAATTCTGCCAACAACTTATCGCCTCGGGGCGAAAAATGAAAGTACGGAGTGGCACAACCCAACGTAATCCGCCCCGAGGCCGGGGCGGAAATGGAACGATAAATTAATAACTTTTCCAGTCAACTACATATGTTTTGCATTGATCAGAAAATGCACCCAGATACTGGCGGCATACCCCAGACCAATGGCCCAGGACCATTTTAGATGCGCAAAAAAGGTGTACATTCCCCGCGC
>SDBS01001360.1_pt1 | contig 24806 bp, 23 predicted proteins | sample 2277091 | NCBI WGS metagenome assembly SDBS01 (sample SAMN10404972, study PRJNA504765) | marine sediment metagenome | isolation source: marine sediment core GS10_PC15, 163 cmbsf | place: Arctic Ocean: Southern Knipovich Ridge | collected 2010
ATTCATTTAAATTAGTCTTTCCTGATCCCTAACTTTTTTTTCCCTCCTTTAGAGAAGGTCATTTTTTATAGTTACAGAGAGAAAAAGTTATGAAGGAATAATAACTTATGAACTCAAGAATTTAGAATTATAAGTTTTCTTTTTCTTGGTAAAGAAACTTTTTCAACACCTAGTTTTTTTACATATTCAACTACTTCTGTTAATCTTTTAGCGGATTGATGGAAAAAACACACTTCTTTTGGCTCTAGAGCCTTTATCATTTCTTGTAACTGTTGTTTATCAGAGTGTAGTTTAATTTTAATATGTGGGGCAAATTTATTGAGTAATAAGGCACGGAATGGCATTTTCCATGTCTCAGAAAACTCGATTTCTTCAGCACCTTCTACTAAATCTAATCCAGGTTGCTCATGGATAGATCCTGCCAAAAAAACAAAATTATGTGGGTTACGTCCAATAACATTAATAATATTTCTAATTAATCCATAGGAGAGATCTGGTGGATGGGATATTATTATATTATTCTTTTTTTTTATAAAGTCTAAATTAGTTTGGTCAAACCATCGAAATTTTATACTGTTAAATGGATTTGCTTTATCCCTAATTAACCTTGAAATTGGACCATAAATATATTCATAACGATGATTTATTACTTGAATATTTTTTCTCACCATCATATCTACATAGATATTTGGGCGATTTTTGTAATCACGCCTTAATTGGAGCTTTCTAAAATATCTCCAAAAGATCAACATAAAACTAATAGCTAAACTAGATGGATCTGCCCCAATTAAAGAACTATCTCCATATTCTGCTTTTTGCTCCAAAAATAGGATTAAGCTATGAAATTGATCAGAGATGTTGCCAAATTCTTCTTGTGCACTAGTACCGTCAATTAACAGATAATCAATTGGACGGGAGATCTGTTCTAAAAATCGTCGTGTACCAGCAAAAGGCGTTATATCATAAAAAGTATAATCTCCCGTATATAAAAATCTAAAATTGTTCATTTTTGCTAACATCATCAAAGCGCCAGGCATATGACCTGCGTGAAAAAAAGAAAGAAAACAACTTTTTTCTTTAAATTCTATTTTATCACCATTTTCAACATATATAACATTTCTAATAATATTTTGATATTCCTCTTCTTCTATCTCGTCGTGACTTTCTTGCTGTTTTAAAAAATTTGAATCCCTAAGCATATATAAATCTAAAGATATACGTGAACATAAAATAGGAACATCAGGATATAATCTAATTAGTTCTTTAAGGCCAGAAATATGGTCATAATGACTATGAGATAAAAAAATTGCATCAATTTTCGGATTTTTAGGAATATTTTTCAATTCTAATTCTGTTATATCTTCAATTGGTATTTTTCTTCTATTTTTCTCCTCTTCTAAAATATATTGAGGTAAATTTTGTAAATATTCTTCAATGTGTCTGACATCTCCTTCTATTTCTTTTTCTTCATTTTTTTCTGAAAGTCCGCAGTCTAATAAAATATTTAGTTTTCCGAGTCCCAAGATATGACAATTATGATTCGGTTTTAGAACAATAGGATAAATATTAATCCTGATATTATAAGGATTATTAGTTTCGTCTATTAATGAAATACTAGAGAAGTAATCTGGTTTAAATCGTTTTTCAATTTTATCAATCGCTATTGAAATTTGGCTTTTTCCGACCGGAACGCCTGTTATATAAAAATACCATCCATATTTTTTAACTAAAGCTTCTAAATTTTCATACATTTGGTCTCCAATTAGGGCTTTAACAACAATAACTTTTTCCTCTTGATAATAAATTATCTTCTTAATTGCTTTTTTTTCTTCTATCGGAATAAATTCTATATTAAAGAAAAAATCATTTAAAATCTCTTTGATAGGTGTTTGAGCTATATTTTTTGATTTGATTAATTTAAAATAGTGTCTATATTCTTTTGTGTGATAAAGTGCACGCATATTCACTTTTTGTTTTAAAGGAATTGGAAAATTTTCAAATTGAAATTCTTCATAAATAAGTGTCTTTTCTTGCTTTGATTCTTTTTTTTTTTAGGCTTCTTCTTTTTAAGATGAGTATCAGTTTCAGAAACAAAAAAGAACCATCCATAATTTCTAATTAACTTATCACGGGATACTATAATATCTCTTCCATGCTTTGTAATTGCGATGATAATCCTATCTTTTAAACAGTAAATAATCTTAGAGATAGATTTTTTTGTTTTTTCAGAAATCGATTTATTCTTTAAAAAAAAGTTGTTGAGAACTTCAATTATTTCCATTTGAGGAATTTTCTTTTCTTCCATAAAATTTAATTTAGTCTTATACGATCTAATTTTATAAGTAGAAGCCAAGTCTTCAATTTTTTTGATTGGAATAGTTTTGTCTAAAAATTTAAATTCCTCAATACTCATTAATCTTTACAAGATTCCTTTAATAATAAATCTATTATCATTCTTTCAATTATCAAATTTTTCTCATTTTTTATAATAAAAGTAAAATTTTACTTAGATATATTTAAACTATTATACTCCATATGTTTATAATCGCTTGATAACATGAGAATATCCCGTTCCGAAGTTATAAAGATTGTTGTAAAAATTAGTACCCAAATGTTTCTTCATAGACAATTAGCATATGGAATAGCTTAATCCGAGAACTTTCAAAATACTTAAAATATACTGTATTATTCACATGACCTCTAGCATCCATATCTCCCCATCTAATAGGGATCACCTCAATGATATTGAAATCATGTAATTTCCTTTAATTATATTACTTAATTACAATAATCTATAACATAAATTTGCAAATTATTCAAGTTAAATTTTCAATTTTGATCGATTATATTTTTGAAAAAAATAATTTTGTCCGATGTGAGATAATATTGATCGTAATAGCGCAACGAAATGATCGAAAAAAATCATCACTTATATAGGTTTGTTAATATATATTACTTGAAGTTAAATATTATAAGATCAAAAATGATGTATGATCAAAAAATGAACAAATTAGAAAATTTGGACAAACTATTGGGATTATATAAAAATATCCGAGAAGCGTTATTGGGTTTATCTGAAATCGTCGACATTAACTTTCAAAAATGTGAACTCTTTCATAAAGCGGGGATGGATAATTTACAATCAATACATAATGATATATTGTCTATTTTAGAAACTTTTGATCCTCAAGAATTTAAGAATCGACTTCGAGATTTGGAGTTTGAGGAAACTGAGATCGAGAAGAATTTTCCTTTTTAACTATAAATTTAATATTTTTTTAGAAGCAATTCTGTAGAGAATATATAATTCTAATTAAACATTTGAATAATTTCAATTTTTAATTTAAGTAAATATGTTTAAAAAAGCGAGAATGGATAAATGAGGATAATTACAGCCAAAAAACTAATTTTATAAGAAGAAGTTATGTCTTCTATTTTTTTAAGTGGAATTTTTTTTTTTTCAAAAATTTAATTTCCTCAATACTCATTATTCTTAACAAAATGCCTTTACAAAAAGAAATTTTAAAATTGAATATCCTTTCTGTCCTACAGAGATTTTTTAAATTTTTTAAGGGGTGCTAAAAAGAAAAATACGATTCTCTCACGGTTTTACTTGGTAATTTTCAAATTTTTAAAATTTTTTATAGTAAAAGCTAAATTTTACTCAAATATATTTAAATTATTGTATTTCTAATGTGCAGAATCGCCTATCAGCATGAGAATATTCCCTTCCGAAATTAAAAAGATTGTTGTGAAGGTTTCTACTCAAATGATTACAGATGGAGTTGCGGAGATTTCCTATGGCAAAATTTAGACTCGTCCAAGATAATCTCTTAATGCTTTACCGACTGTCGTCTTAATTATGAGAATATTCCCATCTAAAGTTAAAAAGGTAAATTTTAATTATGAGAATATTCCCTTCCGAAGTTAAAAAGATTGTTGTAAAAGTTAGTACCCAAATGATTACCGATGGAGTTGCGGAGATTTATTATGAAAAGATTAAAGCTTTTGTAAAAGAGATTGCAAAATTAATGAATTTGGGTTATGAGATAATCATTGTTTCAAGCGGGGCAATAGGAATGGGACTTGCTAAATTAGGCATAAAAAAACGGCCAAAGGATTATAAAAAACTTCAAGCGTTAGCTTCTGTGGGTCAAATTCATCTTATGCAAAATTATCAAAAAGAGTTTGAGAAATATGGCTTAAACGTGGGTCAAATATTGCTATCCGCTGATGACACCAAAAACTCAACTAGAAGAGCTAATGTAAGAAATACATTAGAAGTCTTATTAGAAGAAGGAATTGTTCCTATAATTAATGAAAATGATTCTGTTGCTATCGAAGAATTAAATTACGGAGATAATGATACTCTTTCAGCTTTAGTAGCTATTTTATTATACGTGGATCTATTAATTATTTTAACCGATGTAGAAGGATTATGTGATAAAAATCCAAAAATTCATTCTGATTATAAAGTCATAAAACAGATTGATATAATTAATGAAGATCTAGAAAAAATGGTTGAGGATTTTGATGGTGGAATTACATTTGGGGGCATGACATCTAAGATTCGAGCTATAGAAAAACTAACTAGTATTGGAATTCCCGGTATTATTACTTCTTTTAATAATGACGATGTTTTGAAGAAAATATTGTCTGGAGAAGTGATAGGAACTTATTTTACACCTCGTAAACAATTTTAAAAAACTTTAAGGTTAATTTTATGATAATTGAAGAAGAAATGAAAAAGATTGGAGAAAAAGCTCAAAATGCCGCATTCATCCTAAAAAATACATCAACAACTTTAAAGAATAACGCATTGCTAAGAATGGCTAATGAATTAGAAGATAATGCTGAAAAAATCATTGAAGCTAATAAAAAAGACCTGAAAAATAGCAAAAAAAACAATTTAGAACAGGCTAAAATAGACCGTCTCATCCTAAATTCAGAAAAAATCCATAAAATTGCAGAAGGATTAAGAGAAATTGCAAAGCAACCTGATCCAATTAATGAAATTGTCTCAATGCAGAGAAGACCAAATGGTATGGATGTTGGACTTGTAAGGGTACCTTTAGGTGTAATTGGAATCATATATGAGTCGCGTCCCAATGTCACAGCAGATAGTACTGGACTAGCGTTAAAAGCAGGTAATGCTATAATTTTAAGGGGAGGAAGTGAAGCAATTCATTCAAATATATCAATAGCAGATATTTTACATGAATCAGCGGTTAAGGAAGGACTTCCAGAAAACTGTATTCAAATCATAAGGAGTACAGATAGAGTGTATATAGATGCAATGTTAAAACTAAAGGATTATATCGATGTAATTATTCCTAGAGGAGGGCACTCTTTAATACAAAAAGTTGTTCAAAATTCTACAATTCCTACTATTGAAACTGGTATTGGAATTGTTAGTCTTTTTGTAAATTACGATGCAGACTTTAATCAAGCTGATAAAATAATTATTAACTCAAAATGTTCTTACCCAGCTGTGTGTAATTCTTTAGATAAGTTATTGATCCATGAGAAGATTAAAGATCATTATATTCAACGGATTATTCTATTATTACGTGAAAATAATGTTGAAATTAGAGGATGCAAAAAAACTCAAGAAATAGTCCCAGATGTTATACCTGCCATTGAAGAGGATTGGAGCTCAGAATATTTATCTTTAAAAATTGTAATAAGAATTGTAAAAGATATTGACGAAGCAATACAAATTATAACAAAATATGATTCAAAACATACTGAATCAATTCTTACTAAAAACTATAATGACGCAAGAAAATTTTTGTATGAAGTAGATGCTGCAGCTGTATTTGTCAATGCTGCCACAAGACTAACTGATGGAGGTATTTTTGGTCTTGGAGCAGAAATTGGAATATCAACTCAAAAACTACATGCAAGGGGACCAATGGGTGTAAATCAGTTAACAACAACAAAATTTATTATATACGGAAGTGGGCAAATTAGAGAATAAACAAAATCATTTTAAACTTATATATTATTATCCTTTATGAAGAGGTGACATTTTTCTAAGCCTCTCAATTACATGTGGCAGTTTTTCTAGTAGAAAATCAACATCATCTTCAGTAGTGAATCTCCCAATAGAAACTCTTAAAGAGCCATGCGCTTCTTCTGGTTTTAAAGCTATCGCTAATAATACGTGAGAAGGTTCCAATGATTTTGATGAACATGCGGAACCAGTAGATGTTGCTATCCCCTCCATATCTAGATCTAATATTATAGATTCTCCTTCTATATATTTAAATCCTAAATTTACATTATTCGGTAGTCTTTTAGTAGGGTGTCCATTCAAATAAGAGTCTTCAATATTTTCGAGAACTTTATTAATTATTTTATCACGCAATTTCGTTTGTCTTTCCATTTCTTCTTCCATTTCATTCTTCGCAATTTCTACTGTCTTAGCAAAACCTGCAATTCCAGGGATATTGACTGTACTTGGTCTCATATTTCTCTCATGACCTCCACCATACATTATAGGGTCAACTATTTTACCCCAACCATGCCTAACTCCTTTATTTTTTATATACAACATTCCAACTCCTTTTGGACCATATAATTTATGAGATGAGGCAGACAATAAATCAATATTCATATCTTCGACGTCGATCGGAACTTTTCCAAAAGCTTGAACAGCATCAGTATGAAATATTATATCATGATTTTTAGCGATTGCTCCTATCTCTTTAATAGGTTGTATTGTGCCAATTTCATTATTAGCAAACATAATACTAATAAGAATTGTTTTTTCTGTTATTGAATGTTCTAAGTCACCAAGACTGATTAAACCATATTTATCAACAGGTAAAACTGTAACTTCAAAATCTTGTTTCTCCAATTGATTAGAAGGATGTGTAATCGCATGATGTTCAATAGCAGAGATAATGATATGGTTTCCGCGGTTCTTATTTTTTGAAGCAATCCCAAGTATGGCAATATTGTCTGCTTCAGTTCCGGAAGATGTAAAAAAAATATCATCCCTCTGAGCATTAATTAGAGATGCTACTATTTCACGTGATTTAACTAAAGTTTGAGCTGCCTTTTGTCCAACTGAATGTAAACTCATAGAATTTCCAAAATTTTCTTTAAAATGTTTAATAACTTCTTCTATTACTTGAGGATCCATTGGAGTTGTTGCAGCATTGTCCAAATATATATATTTTGAATCATTCATGTATGTTCACTTATGAAAAGTTTTTAAATTACTATTTAATAAGATAAAATGCATAAATTAATAATTTTTTTCATTAGAGAATATAAAAAAGTTTAATTTACTAAAAAATAAGATAATAAATATTATTAATTAGGAGTTGGTTGAGTTAACTTGTTTAAAATAGTATTTGGTATAACAGGGACGGGATATTTGTTAAAAGAATCAATTGATCTAATGAAGGAATTACAGGAAGAATATGATATTGATTTAACAGTAATATTAACAAAAGAAGGAGCTGCTGTTATAAAATGGTACAAACAGTGGTTATACTTGGTTGAAACCGTAAAAAAAGTTAAAGTAGAAAAAACTCCCAACATCCCATTTTATGCTGGACCTCTCCAAATGGGAGATTATGATTTATTTATAGTTTGTCCTGTTTCAGCAAATAGTATTGCTAAAATTGCGTATGGTATAGCAGACACCTTAATTACAAATTGTGTTGCTCAAACTATAAAAGGAGGGCATTCAGTTTATTTATTGCCAGCAGATCAAGATAATAAGCCAATTTTAACTTCCAGACCAGATGGACGCCCATTAGTTTTAAAAATAAGAGATATTGAACTTGAAAACATTGGAAAATTAAAAAAGATGGAAGGAATTGTTGTATTAAAAAAATTCGAAGATATTAAAGAATTAATTTTAAAAAAAATTAAAGAAAAAGTTGAAACTCTTTAAATTAGTTTTAATTTAATAGGTATAATAGCTTTTTCTGGACACATTTTTTCACATTTTAAGCATCCTTGACATTTTATTATTTCATTAAACTTAAATCTTATCCCTTCTTCTTCTGTACTTAATTTTTTAACATTATCTTTATAAAATAGATTTTTTGGGCAAAAGTTACTTTCTTTATCTAAGCATCTTTCGCACATAATACATTTCTCATGATCAATTTTTATGCTCACAACTTGATCATTATATTCGATTGATGTAACTTCAATTGCATTACGAGGACAGACTTGAACACAATTAAGACAACCTTTACACTTTGCGTAATTAACAAGTCGAATCCCATGTTCAAAATAAATAGCACTTGTATTACAAGCTCTAAAGCATCGTTCGCACTTTAAACACAGTTCTTGATTAATTTGAACTGGAATAAATTTTTCTTTGATTCTTCCCAAAATCTGCCACATTAAATTATAATAATATTAAAAAAAAATCTAGAAAAACAAAAAGAAAAATTAAAAAATTATTGAAAATATTGTGTGTACCCTTCCTTAGCGGCACCAGGTAACTGTTGCTGTCTTTGATATTCTTGAGCTTTTTCCGCTAATTCTAACATTTTTGCCTTAATTTCTTTTCCTTGTTCAATAAGTGATATGGTATCTATTTCTAATTCGTAAATCTTGTTTAAAATTTCTAAAATGCTTGCAGCTCCTTCTGGAGTAGGTATCTCTAAGACGGGTGTGAATAATGCATAAGCTTTCAATCTATTTGTTAATGCTTCGTTTAATACAGTTGCTTCGGGACCTACAATGATTCCTTTCTCAACTTTAGAAATCCCAAACTTCTCTAAAAATTCCACCATTGAAGCTTCAGCAGCATAGTAAACGGGATACTCATTGATTACACCTCTCTGCGGCATACCTTGAAAGATCACGATTTCCTTTGCTCTAACATCTTCTGATAATGCCCAGTTACAAATGGTTTTGGAAAGGTCATTATACGCAGTTGTAACCTGAAAAGGTACTTCACATATCCCAATAATTATGTTAGTTTTCGCAGAATATAACAATCTAAATGGGTGTTTTAGAACTCCTGCATAAAAAACACTAATTGGAGGAAGATATTCACTTGTTATAAAACCTATTTCACGCATATCTGGTATTTGTTCTATAAGAGTGTTTGCAACTATAGGACCAATTAATCCAATACCAGCAAATCCTAAAATAAATGTCGCACCTTCACTTATTTCAATTGAAAAGTCTTCTACTACGATCGAGCTTCTTTTACCTTTTTCACAGATATATTCCTTCTTTACTATAATAATCACCAATAATTTAGATTTTTGTTCAATATATTAACTTTTATAATATTTTATTTTGAGTAAATTGTAGTTCTTTTATGATATTTAGTATGCTTATAGTATTAAAACTAATCTATTATAAGTGATTAAGAAAAAATTCCATTCAGTATATAATCATAATAAATCTTTTATAAGATTAAATATTTTAAAAAAAAACTTAAATTAAGGTGAAATATATGGAAAAAAAAGAGATAAAGGAAGGAGACAAACCACTTTTATTTAAATTAGAATCATACAATTCGGGTACTATAGATTTAGCAAATCTAATAGGTGGTCAAAAAATTGTCTTAATTTTCTCAAGATATTTTGGTTGTCCTATTTGTCAATTAGATTTGAAAGAGCTCATAAGCCGCAAGAGTGAAATTGAGGAACATGGTGCCAAAATATTGTATATTACTCAATCTGGTGAAGAGGTAGCAAAAGAATTTATTGAAAAAGAAAAAATTGATTTTCCTGTAATTCCAAGTTCTAAAGATGAATTGTATGCGGATTATGGGTTGGGTCTAATGACAGCTGAAGCAATTACTAAAGTTCGGTCAAAATTAAAAGAAACAACACAGTATAATATCACACATGGAAAATTTGAAGGCTGGGAAAAACAGGGACCAGGGCAATTCGTCATAGATGAGCAAGGAAAAATAATCCATGCTAAAAAAGGTTGGCTTAATATTGATGATCTAGTTTCTGCATTGTAAAAAACAATAATAAGAAAGTTTTTTGTTTTTTTTCTTATTTTTTTAATACGTGAATCTATTCGAGCATATTATCTACATATTACTTAATTTCAAAATATAATTTAATATGTTCTTAGTATATATGTCGATATTTCTCTCTTATCACAGAAAAACCCCTAATTATTTTGAAAAAATTATAGAAAAAACTCTTTAAAATGATGAGCTCAAACGTAGACAAATCGGATCAAATTCTTAGAATCACAGATTTATTTTATGAAGAAAAAATTAAGAAAGAACTCATTGAAGATCTTAAAAGTATCCTTGATGAACCTGAAAATGAGAATTATATAATTCTTAAGGAAATACAGGAGATTCTTGAAAATTGTTCGGATTTAACGGATAAACAAAGGTTGGATTACTGTAAAAGTCAAAGATTTTTTATGAAATTATATTTGAGAGAAATTAATAAACGTTAGAAATCCTGTTTTATACATAATATTTTTTCACTTCTTTAATTACTAAATTGATTAAATCTTTAACATTCCTTATACCATAAAAGGTTACCCTATCAATAAGGCCTTTAAATTTATTTTTAGGTATAGTCGCTGATCCTATGAAAAATCCAACTATTTTATGCCCTTTTTCTGCCAAGCTTATCATTGTCTTTTTGGCTTTACTCCAATTATAAATACCAAAATCTGTAATTATAAATATAAGAACATTTCTATCTGCTTTTTCACATTGACTTGCTATTTGTTTGATCGGCAAAAGGGTTCCTCCACCCTGATATCTCAAAAGTATTTTTTCTGCTTTTTGATAATTTGCCGTCCATTGGCATATATCTGCTCTATTTGAAAAATTAATAACACTAAATTTTGTTCCTTTGCTTGCTGCATAATGTAAGGAAGCAAAAGAAGCAATTAATGCTGTGTGATAAGGACCTTTACCACCTATCGTTCTGGATGTATAATTCCAGCCCATTGATCCTGAAGAATCTAAAACTATTAATAAATCGGGAATCTCTTTTTCTACTAAATGACCAGGACCTTCTTTAAAAGCCCACTTCCTTGTAGTTATATTTGGTATTATTACTGGACTATTTAACAATGTTTGGACAATGTCTAATTCTTCTATGCGATCTCCAATACGCCACACCTCCGGATAAACGGGTAGCTGTCCTCCTGGCTTTTCTTCAAATATCTTAATCTCAATTAAATTTTTTGCTAATCCTCTATACCACGTAGAGAGAGGATTTCCATCAATTAATATACCTGCTTGCCTAGCCGGTCCACCAAACTCAGAATAAGGTACATTTTTAGCATATTCCTCTGCCTTTTGCCTTAACTCATCTTCATTACCTTCTTTTAATTTGTCTGAATTTTTATTTTCTAAAGGGTTATCCATTATTTCTAGGACATCTTTAGGGACTTCTACAATGGCGCCACCTGGGCTTTTTCTCTTCTCTTTTCCCTTATCAACAATTCCACCACTTCCTATTAATGTAAATGTATCGTTTATCAAATTGTTCAAATATCTCGCAATAATAGCCACTTTTTTTTCCCAAGTAGATTCATCTTCAAAGTCTTTTAAAATTGTTTTAGAAACTTTTTCTGCTAAAGAATCCATTTCCATAAGTAATTCGTCAGCTATAATATTATGATTCCACATTTTTTCATATGCTCTGAATAAAAATTTTGTAAAATTGCTTATTGGTCCTTTATTTTTAATATGTGTAAATGTAACTTCCATCTCCCATGTTGTAAGTTTTGGATATTTCTTGAATAATTTTGTATCGATTATCAGATCAGCAAAAATATTTACAACAATTGGGGCATAATTCTGATTCACATATTTCATTGCAGCTCTTAATAAATTAGCATGAATAAGGCCGTCATATGGAATAATCTGGTAATGAGATACTTCATGAAGCGAAATAATGTGAAAATAATCAATATATTCTTGATCATCTTTAAATAAAGGGCTATTGGCTAGATTCATTGTTATTTGCCATTTATGTTCTGGGTCGATATAAAATCCCTCTAAATGAGTATAATCAAATACATAATTAGGATCGCTTAAAGGAGGATTATAAAATTCTATTAAAGTTTTATTCCATGCAATATTGGCTAAATGTATAATTTTTATTTCTTTTTCTGCTAACTCTTTTCTAGCAACTTTTCTTTTACCTTTTCTTCTTTTTTGAATCATACTATATTATAAATTCCTCTATTCTTCTTTTTGAATATACTCTAAATTATCTAGAACTGTTCTCAATTTTAAAGCTTCAGACCCTCCTGAAATTTGAATATTCACTAAAGAATCTTCATTAGTTCCTGTCACGTTAATTTCAATTAAAAGATCTTCAGTTCGTATTTGTTTAGTTTGCCTCTGACTAAACGCTTCTTTTAAAGGTTGATCTAAATTTGAAAATTCAGCTGCGATATCAGCCCATACTTCTTTCCAATAAGAAAATTTAATCACATAATCAGTAACTGTTTGTTTATAAAGTTCACGATTACACCATTCGATTAAATCACCTCTATTGGGGAAATCAATGTTTTCCATAAGATTATTTCTGATTTCAGCTAATTTATTAATATCTCCTTTTTTTGATGCTTCTTGAATTTGTTGGGCAATTGGCGGATATTCCTTATTATTAATTGTATTTACAAACGGAATTAAATCATATTTTACAATTAAATCATTTTTTTCGAATTTTTTCAACTCAATTAAATCAGTTTCCTTAGGATTTCCTTTTCGAAATCTTTCGGTAATTTCATAGCAAATTTCACGATTTTTAAATCTTTTTTGGATAGTTTCTAATAATTTTCTAGAAAATTCATATTTATTTCCAAAATAGGGCGCTTTATCTAGTTCTCTTTTAACATACGAGGTTCTATGGGAAATTATATATGGAGCAATTGTATTCACGATATTTATATCAATTTTATTAATTCCTAATAACCACGATAACGCTTTTGAATATCTTAAAAGATCTTTCGCCGCTCTTACGCTTAAAATAGAATCAATTTTATTACATATATTTTGAGCTGTGTTAAAATGACATTCTGAACATAAGCCAGTACTTGGTTTTAAATCTTCAGTATTACCTTTATCCACTCTTGAACATAAGGTAAATTCCCTAATAATAGCATGTATATAATTATTGACTTTAGGTGAGAAAACAATCCTATTAACATGATACCATACTTCCATTAATTCATCAATATTAAGAATCTCAGGTACTTGTATTAGCTCATCAAAGCCAGAATATTTATCATCTTTTCCTGATAAAATTAATTGTAGATCATGACTTCCTGGCATTACAATTGGAACAGATATTCCAAACCGATCTAAAAATGGTTGAGATAACTCAAAAGTTCCAATATCGTGTGGGTTTATTGTTGCATATAAACAGAATTTATTTATTACCATTATGGAATCGTAATACTTAACTGTTCCTTCAGCAAGCAATGATAATAGAATATCTTGAGCATACGGTGTTAATCTATTCACTTCATCAATTATTTTCCAGAAATTAGTAACAAACTGTCGCCATACAACTACTTCTTCTCCGTCTTTCATTAATTTCCCTAACTTTAAGGTTCCAATAAGCTTCTCTTCAGTCAATTGAGGATGTCCTCTGATAATTGAATTTTCAATTTCACTAAGTGAACTAGCAGTAAACATTCGTCCCAAGAGCTTTACGAGTGTAGTTTTACCTCCACCATGACCTCCGACTAAAAGCATAGCTGAATTAGGAACTATTGCATTAAGAACACACAGAGATAAGATTTCTGGTAATGTTTTTGTGCTCACTTTTTTACTTTTTTCAGCCAAATACCTGATGCTTAACTCTTTATAATGAACGAATAATTGATTTGCTTGAATTAAATTGATAATTTTCCAAACTTTTTTTCTTAATGTTTCTTCTTCTCCTAATTTTGTCGACATATGGGGGATTCTCTTCAGATCTCTAATATTAAATAAAAATCAGTTTGATTATTTAATTTTTTCTCTTAATGTGTTGTTTGGTAACTAATTATTTGAGTTTCTGTTATTGGCGAGGAGATTCAAAAGATAAAATAAAAAAATCTCAGACGTATTCTTTATATAATTAAAAAAGAATCTCTTGCTGTTACAGATAATTGATTATTTTAATATAAAGATGAAAAAAAAATATCCGTGGATACAAATGTCAGACATTTTTAAAGAAAAATTTTATGTGATAAAATATTTTTAATGGTATTAATAAATAATTAAGTGATTAAATTGAAGATTTTATTGATATATCCACCTTTTCCGTTTGGTAGAGGGATGGCATCCATTATGTGCAGCCCACCTCTAGCCTTATTAAATTTGGCAGGTACTGTTCCCGAACATAACGTTGATATACTTGATTTAAACGTTGATAAGTCTTATGGAATTAAAAAAATGGAAGAAAAACTTCGTAAATACGATTTAGTTGGCATTACATGCATGTCAGCTACATTAAGAATGGTTGTAAATCTATGCAAATTAGCAAAAAAAATAGGCATACCAACACTAGTAGGAGGTTTTCATCCCACTTTAGATCCAAATGTCATAGATAAGCAAGATTCTATTGATATGATTGTGAGAGGTGAAGGTGAAATTACTTTTAAGGAACTTTTAAGTGGTAAACCAAAAAAAGAAATTTTAGGATTATCATATAGAGAAAACGGAAAAGTATATCATAACCCCGAGCGACCATTTATTAAGAATTTAGATGAATTGCCATTTCCTCGAAATGATCTAGTTAATCGTAAGCCATATCAATATCTATGGATCCCTGCTTGGAACTGTGAAACATCGAGAGGTTGTACGTTTACTTGCAAATTTTGTTGCGTTAATCAATTTTACAAAAGGAGTTATAGAACAAAAACCCCAGAACGTGTTATTAAGGAATTATATCAAATTCCTCCCAAAGTTAAACTCGTTTTTTTTGTTGATGATAATTTCACCCTGAATAAAAAAAGAGTTATGCGAATCTGTAAGTTGCTCCAAAAAACTCGTCTTAATAAAAAATTTGTATTTGTATGCCAAGCTAGGGTTGATGATATTGCCAATAATCCTGATATGGTTGAGGAAATGCATAAAAGCGGATTCATTTGCTTTTTCTTAGGATTTGAGAGTTTCAAACAGATGGCTTTAAATCGCATGAATAAAGGATATTCCCTTGATAAGGTACAAAAGTGTATTAATTTATGTCATGATAATGGAATTATGGTTTTTGGTTCATTTATAATTGGTAATATCGGAGAAACAAAGGAAGAAACGCGAAAAACTTTTAAATTAATGAAAGATTTTAACTTAGATTTTATTATGACTATGCCTATAACTCCTTTTCCAGGAACTGAACTTACAGCTGAAGCCATTGAAAAGGGTTGGGTAGAAAAAGATCTTAAATGGGAAAATATAAAGAGTGGCGAGTCAAAGCCAATAATGCATACTCCAGATTTAACAGCAGATGACATTCAAGAATTATTGTCGGAGAGTTATCGTTCATTCTATAATGATACAAAATTTCTTATTAGGAAATATTTACTAAAAAGTCAATTTTTTTCTAATCCAAATTTCAAATGGACTAGAAAATTTGCTTACAAATTTTTTAAAAATGGTATCACGAAATTTGTAATGCGTCTCGATAAAATTGTTGATGAGGCATATTTAACTACTTAAGTTGGAATATTATCAATATTTTTATATTTATTATTTTTTTCCCAACTCTAATGAACATTAATAATTGATATATGTAGGCAACCCAAAAATAAAGAAATTACTTGAGAAAAGCCCAAAAGCTAAGTAGTACGTTGAAAGTTAAAATTGAGATTAAAATGAACTTACATACTAAATCAAAAGACCGGATTAAGAATAAATTAAAAAAAAAAAATCATAATAAAGCCAAATAACTAAAAATTTCTCTAGAAAATGTCATTAAGAAGGTTAAAAGTTATAAATCTACCAAAAATTTATAATAGATTTCTTTTACCGTACCTTTTACTTTAATAATTTCCTTAACATGAATTCCCATGAGCTCCAATGCTTTTTGTCTGTAGCCCATAGTGGTATACTCGAAGTATATGTGGTAAATTGGCAAGTCTAATATATACCCATGTATAATATTTCCCTCAAGCACGTTTTTGGTACTCCCCGCGTCATAATACATTTTCCAGATACGAGGAATAACTTTAGTGATAAAATCTTTTGGTTCTCTTTTACGTTTAACATATATATAGAAAGGTCCGTTTTCACTCAGTGAAGTTTTGGCAGCTTCTTCACCAAATTTCCAATATGTTTTTTCATCACCATTATAGAGTTCTTTAAGCATGGCATCTTGAAATACCAAATATGTTTCCACCGGAATCATAGTTGTAGCTAAAATAGTTTGGTTGAAGTAGGGATGAGATCCTTTGAAACTCTCGAAGAATTCGTTCCAATTTCCCTCACCTATTTCATAAACTACTTGTTTTTTTGTTCCTATAAAGTTCAGTCCTTTAACATTCATCTAGATCACGAGCAAAAGAATTACAATTATTAGTTCTACTATTTTCCTTTTAAATCTGAAATTAACTCTAAAAGAAATTTTAGTGCTAATTATATCATTAAAGATTTTTCTAATAAATATGAATTTTATTCTTATAAAATCGAGTTATTAGAACATAACTATTTCCAAATATTAAAAAAGAAAGACAGTTTTTTGCTTAAATAAAATAATCTGATTATGCTGATAATTTCTATAAATTTTTCTCTAAAAATTTTTTTCTGTTAATGAATTTCCTGTTTTTGGCAAGAATTTTCAATAGAGAATAGGATAATTCACTACGAAGTATTGTAGTTTTTATATTTTATTGTTATAAAGAATTTGTGAAAAAATTAAAGTATGGATTAATTTTTTTTCTAACTTTTGCTACGATTCTTATTTTGCAATTGAACGTAAAAGGGTTTTATTGGATTGCTAATTATTTTGAGACCGATAAAAATACTTATTTTATTGATGAACAAATTAAGATAAATAGTTCTTGGGATATGTATTATAATCCTGCAACTGAAGTTGGTTATATTCAAGCTCAAATTTATGATAATCTTAACAATCTTTTATGGAATAATTCAGAACGTTATGAAATTGGTATGGTTGAGGAGGTTTGGACTGTAAATATTAGTTTACTGAATCTAAATTTTTTGTTGAATACTTCTTATATTTCTCTAAGTATTAGATTATTTGCGTATTATTTACATATAGATTCTTCGAATACAGCCTTTTCATTTCTAGAAACGATTGAGATTCAAGTAATTAAAAAAGATGTCTCTTGTGAACTAATAGGATTTAAAGATAGTTTAACTTTTGGTAATTCTTTAATTTTTTATGCTAGATTTTTTGATTCAGTAACATATCTGAATTTAATAAATAAATCAGTAGTATTAGAGATTGAATCGAATAATATAACTCATTTTCAAGGAAATTACACAACAGATATTTACAGAGAGGTTATCACATTAAATTTATCCACTTCTAAGCATTTAACAATAGGAGTTAATCATTTACTATTTACTTTAGAAGGTGACACAATTTATAATAATGCGATGTTTTATTTTGAGGTAACTGTTAATAAATCATTAACATTTGTAGATATAATTAAATTTAAGGAAATATTTAACAGTACTGAAAATATTGAAATATTTCTTTATTATTATTATAATAACAATACAACTCTTGAGTATGGAAAAATAAAAACTGTTCTTATTAATAATGCTTCTGTAATTTTTGAGAATAATCAAAGTACAGATAATTTAGGCTTATTAAATATAACTATTCCTAGTTCATTTATATTAAATGGGAGTCATGAAAATCAATCAATTGCAATTACATTTATGTTTGAAGGGACTTCAAATTTAAAAGATAACACATTTACACTTAATTTTATAATAGAAGGTATTCCAAAAGAAATAAAAACTAAAACAAACCAGAATTCATTATTTTTAATTATCCTAGTCTCAATCCTAATTTTAGGATTAGTCGGAATGGTATTATATCTTAAAAAGAAAAAATCAATAAGTCCGGGGATAATAAATCCAATTATACCAGATCCAACTGAAAGTGATCCAGCGGTAAGTGAGTGATAATTTCTAGACAAAAACTGCAAATTATAGCTCATCGTCTATGGACTGTTAGACATGTCGACAGTATAATTGTATTAGACCATAGAAAAATATTGAAGAGGGAAAACATGATTCATTAATGAATCGGGGAGGTATTTAGGCTAATTTATATAACACATATTCCCGGCATCAGTCTTTAGAATAGAGAGAAAAAATGAACGACTTGGTTTAGAAAGTATAATTCTAACCTAATAATAGTTTTTGAGTTCAAATCATCCCAAAAAATAATTTTAGTCAAGATTTTAATAAATTTTGTTCAAACGCGAAATTGTTAAAAATAGCCAATATGTCCCAAATTTTCTCCATTCTCATCCAATGCGTAAACTAAACCCATTGACAATGCTTCCTCTTCGTCATTTTTGGTAGATTTCGCTACTTTCTTTATTGTTTCTAATTTTAAAATAAAAATACCTTTGCATTTTTTACATTTAATATAGATTTTCTTAGTTTGTTTATTCTCTTCTTCATGCACTTCTTTTTTAAAAGGTTCAAGTAAATTTAAATCTTGATTATCACAATCTTTTAAAAAACACTGATCCAAAGAGATTTTTTCCATACCTCGTCGTGCTAATGCAATAAATACATGACTAGGTATTTCAAATCTAAGATCTTCTTCATTTGTCATATTAAATATTAAAAATAGATTTAAATTAACTTTTACTGTTATTTTTTATAGAGTTATTCAGTCATAATCGTTAATTTTGAGTCAATGATTAAGCTTAATTAGTTTCTATACTTATATCTTATTGAATTAAGTTATGGCTGATAAGGAAGAATTTACGAAGGAAACTATAGACCATATTTGTAAACTTGCATTACTAAATTTATCAGAAGAAGAAAAAGAAAAGCTAGCTAAACAATTAGGAGATATTTTATCTTATTTTAAAAAGTTAGACGACTTAGACACAAGTAATGTTAAACCTACAACACACCCAACAAATTTGAAAAATGTCTTTAGAGAGGATATTCCCTGGGAATCTTTGACAAATGAGGAAGCATTAAAGAATGCTAAATATAAAAAAGATGGTTATTTTAAAGCACCAAGGATATTAAAAGAATAAAAAACTATTATTTTTTATATTCCTCGGTTAGCTTTCTTATAGCTTCTGCCATATCTTTTAACGCTTTTCTTCTTTCTGAGGCTGTCATATTATAAAAATCATCTACTACATTTGTCCCAATTTTCTCTATGGAAGCCGTTTTTTTATATTTTTTAAATACAAGTTTGGTAATATATTTGTCATAATACTCTAAAGCTTTCTGGAGTTTAGGGTTATCTTTTATAGTTTCCCAAAGTTCTAAAATCTCTAATGAATTAATACCTAAATCGATTCTAAACCAACTTAGGGGAAATAATAACTCCCTTTCAATTCCCATCTCTATTATCATTAAGTTATCTTTATCTATATAAAGCTCTGAGAGTTCATCCTCTTTAAATATTATATTATCGCTCATTATATAGAGATTTGCTGCACCTCGTGAAGTACAAGCGATACCTGTAGCAAAACCTTTAACCATTCTTAAAATATCAGCAAAATCTTCCAATTTATTTCCTGCTAAATGAAGATTATGTTTTTTAGTTCCTTGAAATTCTATTTTTATTTTATGGCTTCCTTTAGCATCAGATAAAATTTGCGGAAATAGATTCTCGTCTCTTGTTTTTTTATGAGCTTCTAATAATTTATTTATAATTTTATAGTCTAATTTAAGTCCGGGGATAACTGTATTCTGATTAAGAAAAGCATCGACTTCGAAATCAACAATACCATAAAAAATTTTTTTATTATTAATTATGTTGTAAATACTATCTATAATCGTTTTAATTAAGGCTTCAGGGTCTTCCCGAACAGAATCAAATTCTTTAGTTTCAAAAGTATCTATTTGATCTTCTAAACCCTCTTCCTGATAAAATGCACCCCAGCTTAATTCGCTGAAAACTATGCCTTCAGAATATAAATTATGATATGCATCTATACTAACTATCAACTTGCTACCGCCTAACTCGACACCCTCCTTTGTTCCCGAAGCAAGGATAGCTAAGGGAGGATCATAAAATTCTATTGGCAAATTACAACACGTATTAAAGTTAAATATTATTTTTGATGTTTTTTTATTCCTACTTTTTCAACTGGTTTTATTAAATATAGAAATAATTTATTTAAATAATTATTGAGATCTTCTATTTATATCTTACGAGAAAAGCTTATTATGACTTTGAATTTAAAAATTAATGAGATAGAAAGAAGTCTAAGATTTTTTTTTTCTGAATTCTGAATCTTTGGTTAACATGGCCATCAAATCCGTTCCCAGCAATGATATTACGAAGTTATATTGAACCCATAGTTGTTATTGGATTGTTATTCGCCCCAAAAACACAAATGCTTTTAGGATTTAAAATTTGTTCAATGAAATTGATATTAACTGGTTCTATATTGTTTTCAGTCATAACATTTTTTTACCAAAATACTAAAAAAGAAAATAAAAAAAACAATAAGAGTTTTACTATTCGAGGATTTTTAAAGTTATACCTCTCTTAGAAGCTGAATTTCCGCTGAAAACCCGGGGATAACTCCTTCATAATCAATAATTGTCTTTTCTTTTAATTTTTTTAAAATTAGTCTAACACCTTCGAATTCCTCTTGACACATTGTCTGTAATTCCTTGTAATTCAGTTTACCATCGTTTTCTTTTAATTTTTGAATAATGAATTTTTCTTCAACTGTTAATTCTGACATAGTATTAAACTAATTACTAAAATATTAATATTTAATTCAAATCAATTTTTACCAGTACTTCCAAATCCTCCCTTTCCGCGTTCAGAGTCAGGTAATTTATCAACTTCGATAAATTTGTAATTATACATCTTGGAAAGTATGATTTGGCAAATTCTATCCCCTTTTTTTAAAGTAATTTCTTTATTAGAAAGATTAACCACTATTGCCATCCATTCATTTCTATACCCCGCATCAATAGTACCTGGAGAATTTACAATAGATAAACCATTCCATAATGCTAACCCACTCCGAGGAACCACTTTAAAATAATATCCTTCTGGGATTGCTGTAGCAAAACCTAATGGACACCCTATTCTCTCAAGTGGTTGTAATGTATAAGTTTTTGAATCAATATCTATTAATTCCTTTTCGTTATTTTCGTTAAGAATCTTTTTAAAACCTGTAATGCGAGCATCCGCTCCTGCATCTCCTTGTTTTGATTGTTTTGGTACAATAACATCTTTCTTTAATTTTTTTAAAGGAATTGAAAATCTTTGGTCTTTATTCTTATGACTCATAGTCTATCACTTTAAATTATTCTGTGTTTTAAAAAACAGTTTCTATTAAAGAATAATTAAATCTGAAATCTTATAAAACCATTATTCATTAAACCAATTATTACTTTTCCTAGTGGTGAAAAATTTGATAGGAATTGAAAGATATGATCCAAGAATTGATAAAAATGCCTTAAAAGAGATTTTTAATGATTTTATTGAAAATAAATTATATTTCTTCTCCCGGTGGGAGAAATTTGAAGAAGAATTAAATAAAAGAACACTCGATCTTCAATATAGAAATTCAATGGTTGTAGCTAGAGAAGGTGGAAAAATTATCGGGTTTGGAACTTATACATTATTTCGAGACTATCTAGGAAATGACCGAGTTTTAATTCATCAAATTTTAACAAAAAAAGAAGATTCTTATAAAAAAGGAATTGAAGAACAAATTATTCGAGAGCTCCAGTTATATATAAAAAAGACATTGAAAATGGATAAAGTTTTTTTTATTTCTCCAGACTCGGACGGAACAATGAAAAGTATCTTCTTAAAACTTGGTATAAAAAAGTCTAAACATATTTGGTATGAACGTGAAATATAATTAAGATTCTTATCTCTACTGCTTATTCAGAAAAAATGTGAAAAAAAATTCATGAAAAATTCAGAGAATATCAAAGATCTTATTGAACAAGCAAAAAAATTAAGAGAAAAAGAGGAATTCGAAAAAGTCCTTGAAATTTTGGAAGGTATATACAAAGAAAATCCTGATTACCAAGAGATAAAAAAAAGCTTAATAGAAACTCTATTTTTTTATGGGGGGTATCTCAATGATATTTTTACTCTAAAATATGAAAAGGCAAAAGAAGTATTTGAAAGGATTATCACACTCGAACCAGATAATTATAGGGCACATTATAATTTAGGAATCGCATTTTTTAACTTAGAGGATATAACTAATGCTAAGAATTCTTTTGAAAGAGCCCTGAAAATCAAACCTGATTATAAATTTTGTTTTTACAATTTAGGTTTAATTTATGAAGAGGTTGAGAAATTTGATAAAGCTTTAGAATACTATGAAAAAGCTTTGGAAATTGATCATAATTTTATTTATGCTTTAACGGCAAGAAGTCAAGTAAGACAAAAGCTAGATGATTTAAAAAAAAAATAAAATTAGCTAATGGATTACGCTTTCATTAATTTATTATGAATAGAATAGCATACAATAATAATAACTAATACAATGATCCCACCAATTAGGTATCTTAACAATGCTGGATTTGAAAATAGCGACTCAAATTGGAACATACGCTTTTTTTATTAAATTTTTTAAGATCTTATTAGAACTTGTTATATTTAAGATTTAACAATTAGAAATATTTAAACTTTTTTTGTTTCATAAAAAACGAATTTAAAAAAATAAATTTTTTCTTCATTCGAGGTAAAAAATAGATAAAGAAAAGAAAAAAATTTGAAATTATTTAAAAATTAGTTCCATTGAGGTCTTACAAGAGCCTTGGTTAAATACAATAATAATATTAAGATATTAAGGAAGATAAGTTTAAACTTGAAAAAAAGAAAATTCTCTCTCTTAAAAATAGTTTAAAGCCAAAAAATTTTAAAACTTTAACTAGGATTAAATCTCTGTAATAATAAAATCCTTAAATAAAAAAAAAATTATTAATTTTTTGTTTATTACTTTATAAATCTAATTAATACAAACTTCTTCTGCTCATATCTCTATCTGAAAGTTTACTCGAACTCTGACGCGGTAAATGAGTTTGTCGATGTCTTCTCTAGTTAAATTAATGGCCTACATTAATTCTTTAACCTTGACATCAGATTCTATGATTTGTATGTTTCGGATACCACGTAAAGATTTTTTTGCTTCAGTATAACAAATTTTAACGGCATCTGCCCAATTTAAGGCTTAGAATGAATGCTTCTAGACTTTCTTTTCAGAAGTGCCGACTAATTCAATGCTTTTATAAACTGGCAATTTAATTTCACCTATAAATTAATATTTGTGTAAGTTAATTTGTTATTAGTTAATATTTAAACATTTCGCAGAAAATCCATAAATTTGAAGGTTTATAGACGTTAAAATAAAAAAGAATCTAAATTAATAGTTCTGAAAAGAAAAATAAAAAAAAAATAAACAAATAGTTTTTATTATTGAATTAGATTTTTTTAGGCATCTAAGTTTTCAATTAAGACTGCTATGCCTTGTCCACCACCAACACATGCATTAGCGATTCCATATTTTGCTTTTTTATCTTTTAAGATACGAGCAAGGGTACCAGGCAATCTTATCATTGTTGAACCTAATGGGTGACCAATAGCAGTAGAACCTCCCATAACATTAACTTTTTCTTCTGGAATGTTAAAAGCCTTCATACAATTTAAGGCAACAACTGTAAATGCTTCGTTAATTTCCCAGTAATCTATATCATCTGCGGTTAAACCAGCATATTTTAGAGCATTTTCAGATGCGGGGACAGGCCCTCGACCCATAACAGTAGGATCAACTCCTGCAAAACCTATTGAGACAATTCTTGCCAATGGTTCAAGACCTTTCTTTTTTGCTTCTTCTGCTTCCATCAGTAAGCATGCAGTTGCACCTGCATTCAATGGTGAAGAATTCCCAGCAGTAATAACTCCTTCATTGGATCCTTCTCTTTCCTTATACCCTTCTTTTCCGCCATTTTTATCCAAGAAAAATGGTTTTGATAATCGTCGTAATCCTGCAACACTTTCTAAAGTCGATTTTCTTGCTGCCATATCTCTATCAACCATCATTGGTTCTTCGACATTTCCCTCAACATGACCTTCAATCGGAATGATTTCACCTTTGAACCAACCTTCTTCAGTATTTTTTACTGTTAAATTATGACTTCGAACACCAAATTTGTCCAAATCCTCTTTTGTGAATGCTGGAATTTCTTGTTCATAAAGTTTTTGTGCAGTTTGAATCATGTTACTTGTTGTCATAAAGTCTTGTCTTGGACGATACCAATCACTCTTCTTATTGATCATTTTTAGATTTGGGCGGATATGCTCGTTCATCATGGAAACACGAGTCATATGTTCGACTCCAGCAGACAAAACAACTTTACTGAATCCAGTCATAATTTCCATAATACCCATATGCATCCCTGCTCCTGCACTACCACACTGTTTGTCAAGAAACACAGAAGACGCTCTAAATGGGAAATCTGCTAAAAATACTGGCATTCTACCTCCATAAGACCATTGTTCGCCTACACCCATAGCAGTCCCTACTGTTACCTCATCAACATCTTCCTTAGTAATGCTTTTATTTGCAAGTTTTTCATCAAAGAACTTCATTATCAATGTAGCCAAAAGTTCATCGCCTCGAATTTCACCAAATACATCTCTTTCAGGTTGTTTTGGTCGAGA
>SDBS01001361.1_pt1 | contig 24792 bp, 24 predicted proteins | sample 2277091 | NCBI WGS metagenome assembly SDBS01 (sample SAMN10404972, study PRJNA504765) | marine sediment metagenome | isolation source: marine sediment core GS10_PC15, 163 cmbsf | place: Arctic Ocean: Southern Knipovich Ridge | collected 2010
TCTCTTTTTACCTTTTTATGTCTGCACTCGTTTGTTGAGCTATCTTTATGTTGATTTTTCAAAAAAAAAGCCTTTTTTGATAATTTAATAATTATCAAATTATTAAATAATTTAATATAAAAATTTGTTTAATATAAAATATTAAACATAAAAAAGTATTTTTACTTTAAAGATGTGAAAGATAGTAATGGATGAACAAAGTATAAAAAAGGTTCTAAAAACATTTGGTATAACATTTATATTGCTTTCGATCATAGAATTAATCAATATAGTACTGTTATGGAATTCTGTATTCAATCTAGATGGTAGAAAAATTCTATTCCAAGAGTTAATTTTAACATCTACTATTTTTCCATCATATGCTAAGTTTTTATTTTTTTTCTTAATATGTTCAATTTGCTTTTTCCTAATTGTAGGGTTATTACATTTGAAACTCACAGCAAACATTGATATATATGATAAATCACAGCCCAGACAAGTGTTATTCCTCGGAGTTATAATTTTGGCTTTCTCTTTTATTAAATTGGGATATATTTCATATTTTGGAAGTATGAGATTAAATCTTAAACAACCTAGAACATTTTTGTCTGCAGTATATAACAGCAATATAGTACCTCTTTACGTCACTGTAATTTGGATTTTCTTCATCTCAGTAGTATGTTGTTTTTTGATGATAGGTCTGTATGAGGGAGGAGGAGGCCTGAAATGGGCTATGTTTCTTAGAGATAATGAAACTGAAGAAGAAAATGAGGATTAAAAGCTAAAAAAAAATTTTGAAAATAATTAGATTAGTTTACTTTTTATCTGTTTTGCACGACTTCTTAAAGTAACTTCCGTTATTTTAGCAATATATGCAACTGTAGATTGTGTTTTTCTCATGTTACCGTCTCTTGCTGCTATATATATACAAGCAGCAGCTAAACCTTTAGGATCTTTTCCCGTGCGTTTTAAACCATTTTTAGAGGCCGTTTTTAACATATTTATAGCACATTTCTGGATTTCCATTGGAAGCTCTAGATTATTTGAAAATCTATAAATTAATGTTTCGGCTTTAATTGGTTGGTATTTCAGATTTAATTCAGGTAAAATTTCTCTAATTATCATAGCAAGACTTCTATGCACAGTCCTTCTAGGGGTTAAAGAAGATTCACAAACCTCATCTAACAAACGTGGAAAATCATGGACTCGAATTGCAGCATATAAGGCTCCAGCGATAAAACCGTTTATTGACCGCCCCATCGTTAACTTTTTCTTAGCTACGAGCGAATAAATCTTCCATGCACTATCAGAAATATAATCTGGAATATTAAGTTTACTGCAAAGCATCTTTAATTTTGGTTTAGCCTCCCAAAAATTTCTCTCTATACTAGAGATTAAAGAATTTTGAATTTTAGATAAGCGCGAAAACAAAGCTTGCTCTTTTGCTCCAATGGACTTTCCTTTAGAATCCGTTTTAGTGTTCGGAAGCATTGTTCGGGGACCAAAATCCCTCCACCTTGGCTCAGTTCTCTTTCTATTTTGAATTTCTTGAATGGTATAGGCACGTCGTTCATTTACTACAAATTCTTTTTGGGATATCATCCCACAATTCAAGCATACTCGATTACCATCTCTTATTTGAACTGAAGGTTTATTACAACATTCAGGTTCGGACTTTTGAGATTTTATATCTTCATTATCACTATCGTTTTTTTGACGATCTCTTAAAAATTTTCGGGAAGGATTCATAATACACCACAATAAATGAATTTTATTAGTTTTTTCATATTAGTACAAAAAATTTCAGTTTAAGGTTATTCAACCTTTGATAAGGTTATTTATAATTAACTTACATATAAATGTTTGTCTCGAATTGCAATTTTTTACATTTTTTTTATTTTTTCGTTCATTTATTTAAAAAAGAGCTCTTTCTGATCTTATACTTTCTAGGTGATATTTTTAAAAATCTAGACAAAAATAATTAAAACCAATAAAAAAAGAGTTATTTTGTTCATTTTTTTTTTGTCGCAAATGATTTATTTTTATTAATAAAATTATTGTAGTTTTCAAGCACTATTATAATTAGAAAACAGAACTAAATTTTCTTTTCTACAAATAATAAAAAAAATGAGGAAAAAAAAATGGAATTCTATGAAGTTGTTAGAAAAAGAAGAAGTTTCAGATTTTTCAAGTCTGAGATGCCAGAAAAAGAAAAAATTGAGAGAATTTTAGAGGCTGCGAGATTAGCTCCAACATGGGCAAATATGCAAGGAGTACACTATATTATTGTTCAAGATCAAGAGAAAGTTAAAGCCATTTGGAAAGCACTCGGCCAGAGACCTCCAGAAAAGTTTCAGAGTGCTCCCATGTTTATAGTGGGGTTAATTTCTGAAAAAGGCTCAGGTGTTAATCTAACAAATAGTGAGAAATATTATGGAGTAGATTTTGGGATTTGTTTTGAACATTTAATATTAGCAGCCACAGCTGAGGGATTAGCAACCTGTTGGATCGGATATTTTAATGAGGAAAAAATTAAAGATATTCTTGAAATACCTCAAAAATATCATGTCATGGGGCTTACACCACTAGGATATTCTACCAAATCAAAAGAAGACGTTAAGGATCGAAAACCAATAGATAAAATTGTTCATTGGGAAAAATTTTAAGATTAGAAACAATTAAAGAAGGAAGCTTAAAAATGAATATAGCGAGAATTAATGTAAATACAGAAGCTATTAAATTTGAAGAAATTACAAGAGATTCAAAATATTTTTTATTAGGAGCAAGAGGGTTAACTTCTCAGATTGTGCATGATGAAGTTCCCCCTAGATGTGATCCCCTAAGTTCTGACAATAAATTAATAATAGCTAATGGTATATTAGCAGGAAGCCCTTTTCCTAATTCTGCTCGTACTTCTGTTGGATCTAAAAGTCCTTTAACTAATGGGATTAAAGAAGCAAATGTTGGAGGTCGTCCAGCTATGATGCTTGCTCAACATGGAATAAGAGCCTTGGTTTTAGAAGGACAATCAACGAATTTAAAGATAATAATACTTGATGATAAAGGTTTAAAATTCGAATCTGCCGAAGAATATAGAGGGAAGGGTAATTATAAGCTACACTCTCTTTTAAGAGAAAAATATGGAGAAAGAATTGGAATCTATTCCATAGGTCCCGCAGGTGAATACTTGATGCGTGCGGCTACTGTGGGTGCTAACGATTTAGAAGGTTATCCAAGTCGGCATGCTGCAAGAGGTGGTTTAGGAGCGGTAATGGGTTCAAAGAAAATTAAGGCAATTGTTATTATGCCTCCAAAGCGGTCAAAAGTTAAAATTCATGATATTAAAAAACTACGGGAATTTTCAAAACCTTTTGCTCTATCCTTAGCTGATTCAAAATTTACCTTTTCTACATATGGAACAGCACTAATGGTAAATGCTATGAGCGAGTATGGTGGTTTACCGACAAAAAGCTTTCGAATGGGGGCCTACAAAGATGCTGAAGATATTTCTGGTGAACTTCTTCACGATCGTGTAATTGCTCGAGGAGGTAAAAAGCGTGTACCTTGTAGTCCTACATGTGTGATAAAATGTTCTAATATTATTGTTGATGAAAAAGGAAATCATATTACCTCTAGTTTGGAATATGAGACTATGGCTTTGAATGGCTCCAATCTAATGATTAATGATCTTGATAATTTAGCGAAAATAGACCATTTATGTGATGATATTGGTATAGATACCATAGAATTTGGAGTTACAATAGGGGTTGCTATGGATACAGGAAAGGTGGAATGGGGAGATGCAGAAAAAGTATTTGAAATATTTGAGGAAATAAGAAATAATTCTGAAATTGGAAAACTGTATGGAAATGGAGTTTGTCATCTAGGAAAAGAAATTGGTTATGACAGAATTCCTCATGTTAAGGGACAAGGAATTTCAGCATATGATCCCCGTGTTTTTAAAGCTATGAGCTTAACCTATGCTACATCACCTATGGGGGCGGACCATACTGCTGGCGCTGCCATTGCTGGAAGAGGTGCTAGAGCGGACCGGGATTATGGAGATGTATATGAAATGGAAAACAAGGAAGATTTATCTTATGAACTTCAAATTTACACTGCCATTTTAGATTCGATGGGATGCTGTTATTTTATTGGCCCAAGTTACGAGAATATGGAGCTAATTGCAAATGCTATCAATACTATGCATGATACACAATTAACACGTGAAGATGTTATCAGCTTGGGAAAAAGAATTATAAAAACTGAGATTGACTTTAATGAAAAAGCGGGAATAACTCAAGAAATGAACGACGTTCCCGAATTTATGAAAATAGAACCATCTCCACCAACAAATTTAAAATTTGAATTTTCAAAAGAAGTACTTAAAAATTTTTGGAAAAAAATTGAAGATTAAAATTAGAGATTTCTAAAAAAAGCTTAGCTTACTTACACATAGTTAAGTAAACCTTTTTTTTTCATACTTAATTCAGCAAAAATAACCGCAATAATGCCCAATACTATAAGAAGCATAGAAGCAAGCGCAAACAAACCAATATATACAATCAATAAGCTGATTTTAAAGACTAATGCAAGAATACTCGATATAATTCCACTAAGTAAGAATATCAGTTTTTCTCTTTTATAAATCGATAAGGCATAGTGCCAACAGAATATAATGAGTATAATTGAGATCCCTGAAATTAGAAAAACAATTGATTCAGCAGCGTTAATAATAAAGCCCATAATAATTAGTACAACTGTATAACATATAAGAATGACAAAAAGCTTAGGCATATTATCGACAAAGAATTCTTTTTCAAGTTTTAATAACACGATTAGAATGAACCAAGGTATAAATATTAGGATTACTAACAGGTATATTGTTATGCTAATAATGAAGTAATCAAATATTAATGAAGTAAACAATCCAATAAGGATTAAAACCATCCCAAGAACTCTTATTAAACTTTCTTTTTTACCTTTAATGCTCTGCATGATAACTTTTATATTTTTAATTAATTATGTTATAATATTTTAATATTAAACAGTGATTGATTAATATTTTTTCTTATTGAATCAATTATAAGATCTGATAGGTGAGATGATTTTGCGATTAGGTGCTCATATGAGCATAAGTGGTGGAAAATTCAAGGCATTAGAGAGAGGAGAAGAAGTTGGATGTGAAGCAATTCAAGTGTTTATTAGGAATGTTCGTGGCTGGGCATCTAAACCTTTTGAACAAAAGGATATCGATAAATTTATGGAAAAGAAAAAAGAAATTAAAGATATTTGGCCCCTTATATCTCATAATAGTTATTTAATAAACCTTGCTTCTCAAGATAATGAAAAACTTGAAAAATCCTATATTGCGATGCTTGACGAATTAACGAAAGCTGAGCAATTAAAAATAGAATACGATAATATGCATCCCGGAGTAATTCTAAAGGAAAACCAGGATTTATCATCGAAAGAAGCAATGAATCAAATCTCCGAGCAATTAAATAAGTTAATGGTTGCCACAAAGGATTCTAATGTTAAAATTTTACTTGAAACTACTGCAGGGCAAGGTAAAGGTTTAGGTCATAAATTTGAACATATGAACTATTTAATTGAGAGGATAAAAAACAAAGACAGAATTGGAGTTTGCTTCGATACTTGCCATTCATTTGCAGCAGGTTATGATTTTACTACAGAAAAAAAATATAATGATATGTGGGAAGATTTTGATGATATTATTGGATTGCAATATTTAATTGCGTTCCATCTGAATGATTCTATAAACGAATGTGGATCGCGAGTAGATAGACATGCTCATATCGGTCAAGGGAAGATTGGTAAAAAAGCTTTCGGCTTTTTTATAAATGATAAAAGATTTAAGGACCATCCTGGCATTCTAGAAACTCCTAAGGGCAAAGATATGAAAGAAGATATTATGAATTTAGGAATTCTTAGATCCTTAATTAAAAAATGAGTTTTTTTATATCCTGTTATAAAGCTTTAATCCTTAATAATAGGTAACGTAAAGTAAAAAGTGGATCCTTTATTTCTGCCTTCAGACTCAACCCAGATTTTTCCACCATGTAATTCTACTAGCTTTTTAGTGATATATAATCCTAGTCCTGAACCTTCGCCTGCTAAATTAGTTTCTTGATCGAAGCGGTCTATTTTTCCGAATTGCTTAAATAATTTTTGTTTCTCTTCAGGAGTGAAGCCAATACCGTCATCTCTGACCGATATTACATAGAATCCATCTTTTATTTCTGATTTAATTACTATAGAATTTGAAGGAGGTGAATATTTTATAGCGTTGGTTAATAAATTACCAATTACCTCATGCATTCTCTCTTTTTCAAATTTAGTAATTAATTTTTCATGAATGTTAAGAATAATCTCTTGATTTCTGGATTTTGCAACTCCTTGTAATTCATTGACTGAGTTGTTAATTAATAAAGCTAAGTCTTCAAATGTTATTTTCAATTTAACTTGAGCTGATTCTAATTTTGAGCTTTCAATGAGTTCACTTATTAAGTTTTCAAGTCTTACACACCCACGTGTTATTTCTTCTATCATAGATAGGGTATCATTATCAAAAATCCCTTTATTATTGTATAAGAGAAGCTGTGAATACCCTTTAATTGATATAAGAGGAGTTTTTAATTCATGCGAGATCCTTCTTAAAAACTCCGATTTTAATTTATCGAGTTCACTTAATTTTGTATTTTGTTCTTCAAGCTTTTCTAATAATTGCCACCGTTTTTCCTCTATAGCAATTGCATCACTGATTAATAATAGCACCAGTTGCTCTTCATGGGAAATTTCAGGTGGTTTTTCATATAAAATAGCAATAATACTAGTAAAATCATCAATATTTTTTATTACTTTTCCAAAAACTCCCTTCAAACTATATTTTTGAATAAAGGGGTCCTCCATTGTGTAATTATTTTTACTCAAAATTGGAAAGAATTTAGGTGTCTCAAGTTTTAATTCAAATATTTCGTTAATAAAATATTTTTTCTTAAAATCTGTGAAGTCACAATTAATAACTTCATTTTCACTGGTAATAATTTGAATGGTACTACCATCTTCATGAAATACTTTTTTAGCATACAAAACTAGAGTTCCTTTTGATAATTTTTTTGCTGTTTGAGCTAAGGATTGAATATTTTCTTGAAAATCAGAAGTATAATTGAAAAAATTCTGATTTAGCTCAAACATTATATCTTCAAGGGTCTTTTTAGTTGTAATATCTTGAATAATTGAATAGAAATATGTTTGGTTACTTATCTTAACTTTAGAAATTTGTGTATTAATCCATATAAAGGTTCCATCTGCTCTAATTATTTTTAGCTCTTGAGGAAGAAGAGATTCTCCTTCTTTTAATTGTTCATATCTCTTCTTTGTTATGGGTAGGTGGTCAGGATTGATTGTAGGATTATGAAAATAGTTATAACCTAGTAATTCTTCTTTTTTAAATCCAAACAATCCTTCTGATGCAGAATTACAGTCTTTAATTATCCCCTCAGAATCAAATAGAATTATAGAAAACGGGGATTTTTCAAAAAGATGGCGATATTTCTCTTCAGATTCTTTTAATTTTTGTTCTGCAATCTTACGTTCTGTGATATCTCGAGCAATTCCTAAAACTAAATGTTTGTCATTAATTTTAATTGGATGGGTTCTAATTTCAACTGGAATTTCTCTACCATCCTTATGTTTTAAAGATAGTTCACTAGGACCTGTATTTATCCCATTTTTATTATTACTAAGCAGATCTACCGCAAGAGATATTTGATTTTCAGGTAATATTCTGCTAAAATTTTTACCAATTAGTTGTTCTTTTTTGTACCCAATTAAACGTTCAGCTGCATCATTGCCATCTACAAAGTTTCCGTTCATATCATTCAAATAATAAGCATCGGGGGCGTATTTGTATAGAATTTTAAGGCGTTCTTCAGATTCTCTTAATTTTTGTTCGGCTATTTTACGTTCTGTAATGTCGATAACAGAAACTATTGCTCCAAGCTTACCTTTATATTTAATGGGAGTAGAAAATAAGTCTAACCATCCTGATTCTCCATTTTTTTTGATAAATTGAACCTGATAATTATGTATACTAGGATCATATCCATTTTGTTGTTCTCGTAATTGTCCTGTGATAAACTCTCTATCTTTTGGCGGGAATAATTTCAAATACTCCAACGGTTTCCAACTTATTACCTCATCTAGTGAATATCCAAAAATATCTAAAATGGCTTGGTTTGCATATGAAATGGCATTATCCAGAAAGATTGTAATACCCATGAATGATTGCTCCGCAATAGTTCTAAATTTTTCTTCTGATTCTTTTAATTTATCTTCGATTTCTTTATGGCCAGTTACGTCTCTTATTGTTACAATAAATCCATCATTCCCATTAAAATTAATATACCTACCGTTCCCTGATACTGTAATTTTATTTCCATTTTTATGTAAAAGCCCATATTCAACGGAAATTATATCTTTAGTTTTAAATGCATTTTTTATTGCTTCCGTTATTTTTAGCCAATCTTCGGAATAAATATAATTAAAACAGTTTTTTCCGATGAGTTCATTTGGTTGATAGCCCATGATATCGTAACATTGAGGGCTAACATAAATAACAACTCCTTTTAAATTAATTATAAGTAAGATATCAGTCAAATTACTAATTAAATTTCGATATTGTTCTTCAGACTCCTTTAGTTTCTGTTCTGCCTCTTTGTGTGAGGTAATATCTTGTAAAAATACTAAATCTGCCTTATTACCTTTATAATTTATTGGTTTTGTTTGAATTTCAAACCATATATTATCACCTGATTTTTTGAGAATGCGGAATTGAAAAGAGTTTAATGCAACATTATCACCCAAATATACTCTTTGAGCCAATGAAATGAATTTTTCTCTATCTTGAGGATGTATTATTTTAAAAAATTCTTTTGGCTTCCAATTCATTATTTCTTCATATGTATACCCAATTACTTTAGAAAATTCGAGATTAAAAAATTTTATTTCAAAATCTTGAAATATTGCAAAACCTATGAATGTTTGATCTATAATATCATTCAGAAGTTCTTCAGATTCTTTTAATTTTTGTTCTGTTAATTTTTTTCTTGAAAAGTCCCTTGCCATAACAATTATCTTTTGTTTACTATCGATATCTACTAAACGACCTTTTGCTGAAAGATAAATATAATTTCCATTCTTATGTTTTATCCTAAATTCTAATGAAATATGTTTTCTATCGATTTTAGCATCTTCTATTGCATTTTTAAGAATCGATAAATCATTTGGGTGGACACATTTATAAAGACTAGTACCTATTAATTCATCTCGATGATATCCTGTGATATCAATGCTTTGTGGACTTACAAATATAAAATTTCCATATAAATCCAATTCTACAATAATGTCTAGTAGATTATCAACAATTAATTCGTATTTTTGTTCTAAATTTTCGTCCATTTTAATTTCAATTTACTGATTAATATTTCAACTGTGAAGTCAAAAAATAAGGAGTTTTTTTAACATTCTCTTTTTTTAAATATTATAAATTAAGAGCTTAAAAATTATAATGAAAAATGAATAAGAACGTACCTATATAACAACCTATTACTTTTTAGACAAAAATCGATAAAAATTATTATATTTTTTATCGATTAGGATCATTGTTCTACTTCGAACCAGACAGGTGCTTTATCTTCTACTTTACCATTATAATTTACAGTTAATTCTTCCCCTTTTAAAATATCTTTAATTGCCACATATTCGATAGTAGAATTTTTATAATCATAAAAGTATTTGAGATTTGGATTATAAGAATGATTAAAGAATTGACATATACTAAAAGCAATTGCATTTTGAAGCTCAGGCTTGTTAGGATCTTTCCATTCAAAAATGTAATCATAGAGCTTCGTTTCGCACAATAGCTCATATTCCTCATTTGGAAGTAGAATAACATTAGCAAGTTCTACCATAGTATTCTTTTTAATGATCTTCTTTGCAACTACTCCCCTACCTTTTTTAGGAGATATATATTTTACTTCTAAGAGCTTGCTCATAGAATTCACTTTTAAAATCTTTTTATTTTTTACTCAATACTGGCATGTCTTTTATCTATATCTTCTTCTGATACACCCATTAACTTCATTAATGTTCCGCCGATTGAATCTAACACAGATAATGTAGATATGTCAAATAAGCTAGTATACGGGGCCAAAGTTTCTTGAGAGATCGCGATGCCCTTGTTCTTACCTTCTATCTTAATTATATTATCTGATAAGTTCGCAATAGTACTACTTATATTACCAGTTAACAGGGCAATTTTCCCTCCTATTTTTTTTGCTTTTTGTGCAATAGCAACTGGAGAAGTTGTTTCTCCACTTCCGCTGATTAATATCAATAAATCTCTCTTTGAATATTGATGTGTAACCGCATCAGAAACGAAACATGATTTGATTCCAATATGCATCAACCTCTGTGCAAAACACCGTCCGATGAAACCAGATCTTCCAGCACCATATACAAAAACCATTTTATTGTTCTCTTTAATCGTGAGGATAAGATTAATTAATTTGATTACATCATCATCATCAATTGAATTTTCATTTTCTTGTATTTTTTCTACTATTTCTAGTAGGGTTTTATGAAAATTATCTCTTATATTATCAATACTCATCTTTATCTTTCTCATTTTATTCTTCTTTATATTTTTCGGGATTTACACATCGGCGCCATTGATCTACTGTTTCTATTGGTCCTAAACCTATTAAAAGATCTCCTGTTTCGAATAAAAATTCGGGCTTAAAGCCATAGATCCATCTTTCCTCACGTTTAAGAGCTATAATATGAAACCCTCTTTTATATCTGCTATCTTGTAATTCGTGATAAGATTTTCCTTTAAAATAAGAATCTTCTGACAATTTTTCTCGAACAACTATTTCAGCTGTTTCTCTAATTGCTTTCTGCAAAATAGGATGAGGTTCAAACCCTTTTATAATGTTTTCTGCAATATTAGTTGCGGCATCCGAGATTAATTCGCAGGAAAAAACAATCCTCATTATACCAGTAAGATCTCGTGGATTTTTGATTAATTTAGCAAAATCTAATAGATTTTTTTCAAAAGCTATGTTTAATCCGTCCATTAACTCTTCCATTTCCAAGATATCTTCAGCAAGTTCATAATTATTGAAAAATAAAGCTGCTAATGCAAGCTCAATCATGGTTTCTGAAATATCTGTAATTTGTATGTAGGATTTTTTAAGTTCAGTTAAATACGTAAAAATTTCTTGATTTTCAAGATCAAATACTGATTCTTTTTTGGATTTATCAACTTCAAAGGAGATCGGTTCTTCGTCATAACATTTTTTCTTTACATCCATTATAGGAACGATTTCTCCCTTGATAATCAAAATATCGTTTAGTAATACTTTTTCATCTTTACTTAATAACCATGTATCTTCTCTCTTAATAGCAATCAAATCTACACCATGTTGAGATCGAAAGTGTACATCTTTTCGAAATTTATCTATAAAATCACAACCAGATTTTACTGTGATCTTGATTATAGGTTCAGGAACAAATTCCCAGAAAAGTTGTGTAAACTCCGTTATGTCGCTATTAATATAAACTACCCTTGCTATATCTGAAAGAGCATCTGATATTTTATCAATGGAATATCCCATTACTACAATTGGTTCTAATTTTTTAGCTTCATCAAATCCTCCTGGATGAGTTTGTATTATTTGGAAATTTAATAGGTAGGTTAACTCATGGACCCTTCCTTCCAATCTATATGTTTCATCTGCAATTTCCTTACTTCCAAATTTAATAGCGCTGTAAGCAAGATCTATCATTAAATCTATACTTTGTTTCATTTCTCTAATGATGTCTTTTACAGAAAGAGGAGTGTATTTAAATTTCTTTTTTTTCTCGGGCATTTAGTTTATCTCACTCATTTTTTTATTATTTTAATTCCTAAATAAATATTATTATAAATAAAATTAAGAAAAACGGTGTAAGAAAATCCGCTAAAGAAGTTAAAAAAGGGATAAGAAAGTTCGTAGGATTTTTTCCCTTTTTAAAAAGATATATTGATGAAACAAAAGATAAGGTAAACAATAATATAAATAAAACTAATACCGTTAATATTATAATGGAGATCATTAGGAATGGATTTATTATTTTAATACCAGTAATCTCTCCAATAGCGAATCCCAAAAATAAAAGGACCAGTAAACTCAATAAGAGTGTAATTAATAATCCCCAGAAGTCCTCCTTTAACCTATCTGACTTCTCAACTTTAGGTGGAATATCACCTATATATAGATGAGTAGTTAATCGAGATGTGAGAACCGTCGCTATATCTCCTATTAATGAATTTAATGCTGGGAGAATTAAAAGAATTATTGGTATGGTGTATAATATTTCTTCATTAATAGATAGAATAGTACCAGAGAAAAGTCCCATTAGCGAAGACAATATCACAATAGCTACTGATTCTTTGAAAACTTTCATAAAATATTTCAAATTATGGCACCCCCAATATAATTAAAGTAAAATAAAAACATAATACTGTAAAGAAATCATCAACGGCTGTCATCACCGGCGGAATAACATTATTAGGATTCACCCCATGCTTGAAGGCGAAATGATTCAAAAAAGTAGAAATTGGCATTGATATAGATAATGCTAATAAAATAGACGTGATGGGAATTAAGATTAATATTTCAAAGGTTAAGATTTCAGTTTTTATTAAAAATAGATTAAGAAAAATACTCGCAACGCCAATTAATAAAGCAGTAACCAAACTAAGTGTATAGGTTGCGAATATATTTTCAATCCAAGTTCTTTTATTGAACTCTCCAATAATTAAATCTTTAGCCGTTCTTGCTATAAATGGTCCAGAAAGATTACCTCTTAGGGATAATAGTGCTGGGATAATAAGAATTAATAACAAAAAGCTTTTAAAAGGTAAAATGAGAAATATTAAAATTATTCCCGCTAAAATATCTCCAAAAATAGAGACAATCTCCGACGGGAATGTTTCTTTAATAATCTTACCCTTAGTGTCTTGTCTCTCCATTCAATTACCTCACTGCTTTTTATTTTAATACTGTATCTGATTTCTGCCAAAATAATATAATAGACTTAATTCCGTAGAATATTAAAAAGTTCTTAATAACCAGTTAACTTACTATAATTTATATTTTAATTTCATAATTACTGCTAGAGATATTATGAAAGTTAATAATATTATACTTAGAATAAAGAACATATTAGCAGAATAGAGAGAAGCTAAATACCCTCCAAAAAATGACCCTAAAAAGTTTCCAAACCATCCAATACTAAGCATCATTCCATAACCGAATCCAATCTTCTTAGAATGTGTAATATCATTTACTGCTGCTAATAATTGAGGATATATAAGGAATAGTAAAATAGCGATTACAGCAAAAAAAATCAATGTTCCGAGTAAATCACCAACATTTAGATAAACATATAGGGATAAGATGAAAATTAATCCTAGTCCTAAAACTATTAAAGAATTTCCCATCCCAAATTTAGTTTTTATTCTTCCAGAGGATGCAGAACCAATAGCCCCAAAAATTAATGTATATCCTAAAATTAGACCTGAATATTCAGAAATTGTCCCTGTTTTCTCAATTGCTAGATAAGTGGCAAGATTGATAATTATTAGGGTAAATACTGCTGAAACAAAAATATAGCAACATGTGATAAGAAGAATTAATAATTTATCCTTGCTATTGTCTGAGTTATCTTTTAGATTAACATTAACATTCTCATCCTCAAGAAAATAATCTTCAAATTTTATGTTTTTAAAATCATATAAAATTAGGGCAAACATGATGAACGTTATGATAGACCAGAATAATAGAACAATTTGCCATGATGAAAAAATAATCAGCATTATAGCAGATGTAAATACAGCAACGCATTTACCTGAATCCCCCGCTGATCCTTGGTGCCCTATTTTTATATCTCTTGTTTCCCCTTGGTACAATCTGCTTGTTGTCGCATAGGATATGGAATGCTGAAAAGCTAATGCTGATCCTGAGAATGTGGCAAACAGTATTAAGCTGTAAAAATCAAATGAAAAAATCATTAAAAATGAAGAGATTGCAAGGATAAATAAGCCAAATTTCATCAATATTTCAGAATGTTTATCGGTCCAATATCCCACTATAATTTGGAATATAACCATTGCAAGTGCATTAAATGCAAATATTACCCCCATCTGGAGCCAGTTCAACTCAAAGGTTATGAAAAAGAATGCCATAAGTGTAGGAAGAACAAACGTTATCCCATCATTTAAAAAATGATAAGCGTACAGACGCTTTTGAATAAAAGTTTTATAATCTTTTTCTTTATTCATTAAGTTAGAAAATAAATAATAGAATAATATTTTTTAGGAATTGACAGAAATTTGTCCAATTTATAATAAATCCATCCATTCAGAATTGATTTGATTTAAAGCCTTTTCCACTTCTTTTCTAACGTCCCAATTATCATCAGCTAATAATATACTGAGTGGTTTGATTGCTTCTTCATTACCTATTTCACCCAGAGCTTTTGCTGCAGAAATTCTGATTTTAGTATCCTTGTCTTTTAATAAAGCTGTAAAAGGCTCAATATTCTTAATATTTGATAGCTTGCCTAAAGCCATAGCTGCCCAACTCTTAATAAACACATCATCATCGTTAAGATAAGCGATTAGAGGTTCGATCGACTCATTTTTACCAATTCTTATACAAAGTTTAACTGCAGCTCTTCTAACTTTCCAGTTTGTATTTGTTAAAGCCTCTTTAGCTAAATTAATAGTTTTTGAGTCTTCAAAATTAAGGATCGCTTCAATTACTGCTTCTCTAACTCTACTATCATCATCCTTTATCAATTCAAAAATAGTTTCAAGAGTGTTTGGATCACCAATTTTACCTAAAATTTTAACACAATATTTTCTTATCTGCCAGGATTTATCCTTTAATGCATTGATTATTAACTCATCGATATTATTATCAAGTATTTTTAAAAGAGAATTATAAGTTAATCTCCGAATACTTCCTGATTTAGAATTAAGAGCGTTAATTAATATACCAATACTATTTTTATCATTTAATATGCCCAATAATTTAATAGTTTCTTTTCTAGCAGTTAGATTTCTTCCCGCAATAATCTCATAGACTTTATCAAATTTTTTTGATTTCAATAACAATTTTTGGAGAGCTTTTACCGTATACCTCCTAATTACTGGATTTTTATCTTTTAATAATTCGAATAAAGGAGGTATTGCTTTTAAGTTTTTAATTGTTCCTAAGGCCTTGATCGCAGCCTTTCTTACATTAGTATCATCGTCTCCTAGAGTATCAACGATACATTTTATTTGATTTGGTTTTATTATTTTTTCTAATGCTTTGATAGAATTTTCTCTAACAGTAGGGTCATCATGTTTAAGCAATTCAATTAATTTAGATTCTGCGCTTAGATCTGCCACTTTTCCTAAGATAGTTGGAATAACTCTTTTAATATGTATATTTCCTTTTTCAAAAGTCTCAATAATCCTATTTAGATTACCCTTTTTACCAATCTTTACAATTGAATCAATTATCGTGCTCGCAAATTCATTGTTTGGGTTTGATAAGGTTTCAATTAATGGTGTTAATGCCTCAGCAGCTCCTGCTTTTCCTAATGAAATAATAGCTTTTTTTTTTGCTTCAATATTAGGACTCAATGTGGCTGTATTAATTAAATTTTTAATATCTTTATGGTTAGTTTGCATAGTTAGTAGATGTATTATTTTTATATTGAGATTTTAAAAATAAAATTCCCTCTTTTTGATACTTAGATTTAATTAATTCAATTAACTTAATTTTTATTGCTGAATATGATTCATTTTTATACTTGCTTCTAATTTCTTGAAATTTGTCACCAAAATCTTCCTTATTAGTCATGAAATCTAAACCTTAAACCAGTACTATTAACTATTCTTGATGATTTAATCTAAAAAATTAATAGGTTTTTCATATTTATGTTTAAGCTTTTCCGTAATAGGAACAAGGTAATTCATTTAAAGAAATATCAAATTACAAGTGATTGCAATTTTAATATTGCCATTTATCTTAATTATAAATAGGCATGGTATTCGAAAAATATGAGTCTAGATTTAAAGCTGGCGAAAAGCTATCAGAATTTATTAAAGCTAAGGATATAGAACTAGTTAATTATATAAAGGAAAATCCTGAAAAAAATTTCTGTTATGCAGTACCAAATGGTGGTGTCCCTGTAACTGAGGGTTTTTGTAGCTGTTTTAATATAAAATATGACCTTCTAATAGTGCGGAAAATCAAAATTCCTTGGAATACTGAAGCAGGATTTGGTTCTGTTACTACTGATGGAACGGTTCTAATTAATGAATCTCTCTTTCCGAGTTTAAACCTTTCAGAACAAGATTTAAAAAGGGCTATACAAATTACCAACGTAGAAATCCAAGAAAGATTGAAATTATATGATAAGAATACTAATTTTGAAAAGAATTATAAAGATAAAATCCAAGGAAAACACATATTTATGATGGATGACGGATTAGCTTCTGGTTTTACCATGTTAGCTGCTATAAAAATGATAAAAAAATATAATCCTAAAAAGGTATTTGTAGCGGTACCAACAGCACCATTGCACACTGTTAAACGTTTACAAGATGAGGGTGTTGAAATCTTTTCTCCTAACATTAGAGATGTTTGGAGATTTGCTGTAGCAGATGCTTATCAAAATTGGTATGATGTACCTGAATCCGAAGTGCTAGAAATTCTGAATAATTCAAATTTTTATGTTAAATGAGACGAATTTATTTCATTTTCTTCTAAGGGTTCTTCATTATTAGACGGTTCAATCTTGTTTCTTAACAATATAAATAAAGTGAAAAATTTTTAAATTATCCCCAGCATAATTTAACTTAGTAATTAAATTAGAACTCCAATTTTACTGGAATAGGTGATGTATTATAATTTTAAAAGGAAAAAATATAATAATAACTGGTTCAGGACGAGGAATTGGAAAACATATTGCCTTACTTTGCGCCAAAGAGGGAGCAAATATCGGTTTAACATCAAGAACAGTAGAAGAGCTAAATAATGTTAAAAAAGAAATAGAAAATTTAGGAACGGATGTGAAGGTAGCTATACAATCCGGTGATATCTCTAATTTTCAGGATGCAGAGAATATGTTTAAAGTTTTTTATAATGAACTTGGCCAACTAAACGGAATAATTGCAAATGCCGGCTGGAGAGACTCCCAACCATCATTAACATATGATCTTGAAGTATTTCGTAAAATTCTTGATGTAAATATTCTTGGCGTTTATTATACTTTTAGAGCAGCTCATCCATTCTTGAAAATGGACGACAAGAAAAACAAGGCTAGATTTATAGTTACTGGGAGTCAGCATTTTGCAACACCAGTTGCCAAATTCCTACCATATACAATAGCTAAGTATGGAGTAATTGGTTTAATACATTCCTTATCTATAGAATTTAGAAGAGATAATATTACTTTTAACGCAGTTATGCCTACAGCTGTTGATACATACTTACATAGAGGAGCCAACGCGGAAGATGGGAATAAATCTTCTGCCTTCTTAAATCCGTGGGATATTAGCGATTATTATTTATATTTTTTATCAGGATACTCAAATAGAAGTAATTTCGAACTATTATTTACGATTGATTTTGAAAGTGTAAAAGAATTAATTAGAGAAGCACCCAGTGATAAAAAGGAAAATTTGGATACGTTTCTAGGATATATTGAAGAAATTAAACCTAAATTAATTGAAAATGTGAAGAAATTAACTAATTTTATAGAATTTCTTTTAATCCGAAGTAAATAAGATTAAGAATCCTTTTCGGGTTCTTCAAATTTTTTTCTAAAAACTAAATATAAAACTAACCCTACAATAAATCCTGCTGTAATATTAAAAGCAAAACAAATTATCGCAGAAATCAAAATGATGGGAAATGCTTTAAGATTAAATCTTTTAAAACTAATTTTTCCTAATAGAAAAGCAGTATAGAGAAGCATAGCTCCTAATATTGCTTTTGGAAATTCAGTAAAAAGCACAAATAATGTTTGTGAAAAAAATAATCCAAGAAAAATTTCAAATATTCCCTCAAAGATCATTGATCCTCCTGTTCTCGCTCCAAAAGCATATTGAGCAGCTAAACCTCCTGATCCATGACAGAGAGGTATTCCTCCTATAAAAGGGGTAATAAGATTCATTGCTCCCATATTGAAAGCTAAAGAATTCGCATCTATAACATCTTCTTTCTCAGGGAATAAATCCTTGACCAAACTAACCGTTGCTATCATAACATTGGTTAGCGTTAAAAATAATTGAGCGATGCCTGCAATTAACATTCCAATTAAAAGATCTTCCAAATTAGGTATATAAAAGATAAAAACAGGTAATTCAAATCTTATATCCGATATATGAATAGCACCAGTAAAGAAAATAATAAAAAATCCTATAAACATAAGGAGAATAGCTGAAGGTATTCTTTTGCTATTAATTAAGATAATAATTATTGAAAGTGCTATCATTCCTAATATCAAATTTTCAAGAAATAGTAAAATTGCTGCCCACCCTAAAATAAAACTCAGTCCTAATTGAATTCCGCGAACCGCTGTATTAGGAACTTTTTTTACTATTGCATTCAATTTCCTTGAAAATCCAAGAACGGTCCAAATAATCCCTGTACCAAAACCGGTAGATATTACAAGAGAAGGGCTCCATCCTTGAGAGATTGCTACTGTACCTATTGTCTTCTGCGGTTGGACGGGTAAAGGAAGATTATATTTTATTCCAAGGATAATATTTGTTATTCCCAAGCCTAAAAATATCCCCAAGGGATTTAATCCCACAATTAAAACATAACCAATGATAAATGGAATTAATGTACTCCAATCTCCAAATGCTCCTCCAAATTCTCTAAGTGAGAATTTTTTATAAAATTTTTGAGATTGGTCATTAGTCTCATTATCAATTGAATTCAAATTAATCAATTATAATTATTTACCACTCAAAAAAAGATTTGTTTATGAATATTTTTAATGAATGATGTTACTAATTATTTTTATTTAAAATCCTGAATTCTTCTAATATTTCAATTGAAATGTAATTTACTAATGTTTCATCTGAATTGTTCTCTAAAAATAAAACAATCATATATTCAAGAATTTCTTGAGTTGTTAAACGATTGACTGTATCAAGTTTATTTATTAGATATATAAATCTTTTTTTTGGAAATTTGGCTATTTGAAGTATTTTTTCTACTTTCACTTTTAACTCAGAGTCTAACTCTAATAACAATTCTAATAGATCATCTTTATCTAACTCACGTAAATGATGATAATGAATTAAAAAATTTAGTAAGCGTGTATTTTTGTCATTAATTAATTCGAGTAATCTTAACATGAAGAAACACTTCATCTCAATATGCTCTAAATGAAAGTTGTGCCATAGTAACCCGAATAAATCAAAGATTTCTTCAGTAAATAATTCAGTTTCCTCCAATAATTCCTCGATTAATAAGAAACACCTTTTTTGATCTCCATCCTCAAGATATTTAAGATATCCTTCTGCTAAGATGTAGTGGACAATCCCTATGTTGTTTTTCATTTGCTCTTTATTAGAGAGTAAATTTTTCAATTTATTGGTTAAAAGTATTTTGCCTTCATATATATCATTATCAACAAAATCTTGTAGAGCTTCTAACGCATTATATAAATCAAGATTTTCTATGAAGTTCAGTATGTAATTTTTTTCTTTATCAGTAAATGAATTAAAACTGGAGCTTAGAATATTCAAAATTCTATGGAAATTCTTATCAAAGAATTTTTTTGATGCTAGTGATTTTAAGATTGCATATCTCAGTAATTTTAATGCGCTTTCATCTTGATTAATATTAGTCATAAATTCTAAAATTGTGAATGGTGTCCAAGAATCTAATTTTTCTATCTCGCACTTGAGTATGCTTTCTAATTTATTGTTGTTTTTTAGTAGTACAAACATTTTTTCATCATCATTGAGAATGTCTAAATACCCCTCTCTAATTAAATAAACAACATTTTGTAGAGATCCATCTCTAAATCGTTTTACAATTTCCTCTTTATACACTTTATGGGCTTGAATATCTCCAACTTCACTTAGTTTTTTTAATAATGGAAATGCTATATTAAAGTAAATTAATTGTGTATTGTAATTGTCTTCGTACCATGCTTGCAAATTCGAGCAATGACCCCAAAATTCTACATCAGGTGGAATGGAATATCTATTATTGTCGGGATAGTCCTCAATGAATCCAAAATCTTCTACCAACTCATCAATTGACCTTACATGATACGCTTTTTCTTCACTATCAGACGGTACTTGAATTATTAAATGTTTACAAATGATAAATTTTTCACCATTAATGTATATATTTGAATATCCCTCTTCTAATTTAACTGTGAGATATTTATTAATTTTAAATTCTTGCATTTCTATTAAATGATTCAATATGTTAATGTTTCTCTTTAGGCTTTTGTAAACTAAGTAAATCTTATCATTAACTATTGTAATTCCTCATTAAAAAACTCATTTAATAGACAAAACTAAAGAAATTCTTGTACAGTTTCTTCTTATTTACTAAACATTTCTTGAAATTGTACTTCTTCTGCTAAAAAAAGAAAAGTAAAAAAAAATGATTATTTATGAACTTATAAGACGGAACAGAAGAGCGCTGTGAGGGATGTAGAATTCGTCCTTTTTTTTGATGATTATGCTAATTGAGCAATGCTCAAATTATCTACAGTGTGAAAATATTCAGCTAATCCGAGGAAACCTCGAATAACGGACTCATCCTCCTCAAACTTAAAAATAACATTTACAATTCCGGCTCCAGGGTTAAAATTAACCTTCTCGTATACTCTTTCGTCTATTAATGGAATCTTAAGTTCATTTACTATCTCGTAGACTCGTTTAATGAAGAGTTCTTTCTTTGCGATAACCTACCACCTTATTTCTTTTATTATTTTAATTTTTAACTAAAATAACTAATAAATTATTTTTATATTATATTATTAGATTAACTGTTTTTAATCTTTTTTTTTCCAGTTGAGAAATGGTAGGTTTTAAAATTTTGTTGAAGTACTCAATGAAAAAATACAGAATAATATACAAATTTATTAATACAAATTGATATAATAAAATTATAAAAGAATTGTGAATTAATCAACTTTTAAAATATAAGAGGAATTGAGTGGATAGTGGTTTCAAAAGAAGAGAAAAAATTGAATCGTGTCATAAGTTTCTTAAAAAAAGGATTATCAAGTTTATCAGATGATTTAGAAGGTACAGTAAAAGGCATAAATGAATTCTTAGAATCCCTCCAAAAAGCTCAAAAGGATTTAAAAACGGTAAAAGAAGCTCCTGAGGTTCAAACTGTAAGTACTTCCTCGGCTAAAATTGCTACACCAACTACTGGTGCTGCTAAAACTGCAGCTGCCAGCACATTATTTACTTTATTAAGTGGATCTGGTGGTGCAGAACAGACTGCTGCTGCTCAAGTGGCGGCGGCTCCAAGTGCGGCCCCAGCTGCAGCAAGTGGCGGACCACCTAAAGCACCTTCTGGTGGTGGACCTCCTAAAGCACCTTCTGGTGGTGGACCTCCTAAAGCACCTTCTGGCGGCGGACCTCCTAAGGCACCTCCTGGTGGAGGACCACCTAAACGTGAGGGTGATTTACCTCCGGCACCGAAACTACCTCCAAAACCTGGATCCGGTGCACCTCCCGGAGCTCCAGCCGCAAAGCCTGCTGCTTTTGCGAAAAGACCGGGTCCCCCAGCGGCTCCTGGCGCCCCACCTAAAACTCCGGGAGCGGCAGCGGCACCAGCTACAGCGGCCGAACCTGGCGGAGGTTTAAGTTCACTAAGAGATGAGATGTTGGAAGAATTAACCCGATTAAAGAAAATCATGCGAGGAGAATAATAGATATACTTCATGTTATGCATCTTTTCTCCAATTTTACACAAGTTAAGCTTTCATTACACTCTTTTTTAATTTTATAAACTATTATCCTGGGAAAATATTTCTTTAAGAAGAACTATTATTGGTATAAAATTAAATAATTTAGTTAAATTACTATTATAAAATAGAGAAAAATTTTTGAGATCTGATTTTATGGGAAATCTTACTGTTGTTTTAGATATTGGGCAATTTTCTTCAAAAGCGGGATTTTCGGGTGAAGATTTCCCCTCTCAAGTCTTTTTTACAATTGTTGGGAAACCAAAATATCATGACCTTGATGCTCAGTATGGGCGAAGTCCGGAGCAAGAATTATATGTAGGAGATGAGATTCAATCTCTCGGATTATACAAAATATTTTTTCCTATTGAAAACGGTACTATTACCGATTGGGATTTTTTTGAAAAGATTATTGACTATATATTCTATAATTTAAGAGTCGATCCCGGATTAGTTAATGTACTATTTGCTATTCATCCCCTATTTCCTGAAAATGATTTAAAGAGCATTTTTGAACTTTTTTTGGAAAAATATCAATGTATGGCGTTTTATCCTGTTTTAGATTCTATGCTTACTCTTTATTCAGGAGGATTTCAAACCGGATTAGTTGTAGAGATTGGAGATAGCTCTACACGTATAGTTCCTATTTATGAAGGTTATAAAATACAACACGCTATTAAAATATTTAATATTGGAGGAAAAACATTAACCAAACACATGGAGAAACTCTTAGGTTCTATTGGATTTTCTGCAGATTCCTCAATTAAAAGAGAATTAGTTAGAGTTTTGAAAGAAAAAGCTTGTTTTGTTTCTTTAGATTATAAGGAAGATTTAAAAATAAGTGAAGAATATGTGAAACAATATTCTTTACCAGACGGAGCTACGATATCACTTTCTAAAGAAAGATTTATACTTCCAGAAGTTTTATTTGATCCCACATTAGTAAATCTTGAAGAACCATCATTACCAGCAGCAATCATGGAAGTCGTCGATTTATGTGATGTAGATATTCGATCAGAGTTATTAAACAATATATTTCTTTCAGGGGGCTCTACAATGTTTCCTAACTTAAAGAATAGGATATATCAAGAATTGGAATTAGAATTCGCAAGAAGAAAAATAAAAAATCAAGGTTTAAAAATTATAGCGCCAAGAGAAAGAACTTTTTCAGTTTGGGTCGGAGGTTCAATACTTGCTACGATCCCTGAATTCTCCAACAATTGGATAACTCGTGCTAAATATTTTAGAGAAGGAATACCAGATAACATATTAAAATAGTTATCAAAATAATACAAATTAAGTTTTATACTCATTATTTTAGATATTATTGAGATATCACATTTTATTAAATACGTAAAATAGCTTCTTCTTCTTAGAATTTATAATAATATCTCTTTGGTGGTAATAATTGGAAAAATTTCCTAACAACAATAATGATATAATGAAGAAATTTTATAAACCAGACTTTTCTGTGCTCTTTAAAAAAATTAAAGGAATACAAACTCCCGTTAAAAATGATTTATTAATAGCTTTATTGGATGGAGAATATCACTCTGAACGAGAGTTAATAAGGTTAGCTAAGGCACAGAGGCATTTAGGAGGGTATATGGGAGTAGTCACGCTTGCTACTATGATGAGTTCGTTAAATAATATGCTTAAAAGTGAATATGTTGAAAAGCGGTTTATAGATGATAGGTTACACTATAAAATCTCAGATAATTTTGTTGGACTTTCACGGGCTGCCTATAATAAATTTATCTTTAACCTTGAATAAATAGGAGAGTAAAATTAAAAGTGAAAGTTATGGGAGAGCCCAGCGAAAAAAATTTTAACATCTCTATGCTTATGAAAATACACTATAAACCAGAATATTCTAATTTATTTAATAAAATTAAAGATATTAGAACACCAGCGAAAAATCATATACTAATAAGTCTATTGGACGGAAAATGGCATAATCAATACGAGATATTGAGAATTACTCGAAAACAAGATGGCTCCTCTTATTTAGGATCAGTTACATTATCAACTATGATTGAGGCTCTAAATTCATTAAATGGAAACAATAAATATCTAAAGAAAAAAATCGTTAATGGTAAGATATATTACAAGTTATCAGATAATTATTTAGGGTTGACAAGAGCTGCTTTTACTAAATTAAGACATATAAAGTTATGATATCTACCCTTTAACGCATTTTTCATCTTGAATCTTAAAACCATTACAACTAGAACAAAAACCTTTTCCTGATTTAGTTTCCAAGCCTTCTACCCAACATTTAGGACATAAATAATAGGTAAAATAATCTTTGCCTTTTTTCTTTCTTACTTTAAAAATATTAAATCCACAGACGGAGCAGGTTGAATCTAATAATTTTAAAAGCCCAGTTTTTGGTAGCGATAAATATTTCCTACAATTCTCATCGGAACATACTAAAAATCGCTTACTCTTAATATTTATATATTTCATAGGTACTTTATTGCAAAAAGGACAATTAGCTTTTGTAAGTGGAAAATCTTTCTTAGGTTTAGATGCGTTTTCGTTTTTAGGAATTTTGTATTCATTTGCATTATCAACTAATTCTTGCTTGCTTGCTCTAAATTTATCAAACTATTCCAAAAATTCTTTTTTCACTTCTGCAATAACAGCATCCATTTTCTTTTTCTCATCCTTGATCATTTCAAGTTTTATCTCAACATCCCGGGTGAAAGTAGGTTTTAGGAA
>SDBS01001362.1_pt1 | contig 24787 bp, 26 predicted proteins | sample 2277091 | NCBI WGS metagenome assembly SDBS01 (sample SAMN10404972, study PRJNA504765) | marine sediment metagenome | isolation source: marine sediment core GS10_PC15, 163 cmbsf | place: Arctic Ocean: Southern Knipovich Ridge | collected 2010
GCCGCCAAAATACCCACCGCCACCTCCGCCGAAGTACAACCGAACTGCGAAAAAAGGGTCTTATAGAAGTAATCAGAGATCTCGAGAATGACCGGGACGTTCTGAAGGACCAACTACACGACCTAAGCGCTGACATCAGTAAGTTCGAAGAAAGAGCTGCGGAACAGGAAGGGGTGCTGGCCTCTTTCACCGGTGAGCTTAAATCACAAAAACTTGCTGCCGGCTTCTTATCCGTTGTAGGCCCGGGTGTGGAGGTAACATTAGGAGATAGCCCTCAAATTCCGGCGGGCAAGGATCCAAGCAATTATATTATTCACGATTATGATCTAAGAGTTGTAGTAAATGCACTTTGGGCTGGTGGTGCTGAAGCCATTGCTATAAACAATCAGAGACTAATCTCTACATCATCTATTCGCTGTGCAGGCAATACAATCCTGGTAAACTACACCCGGCTAGCTTCTCCTTATGAGGTAAAAGCTATTGGGAGCCCTGAAAAGCTGATAGAATCTTTAAACCAAAACTATGAAGTGCAACCCCTTATAAAGGGTTACGCCAAAGCACTCGCATTGAGTATCGAAACAAGAGAAGTTTCTAAACATAAACTACCTGCTTACAGCGGCAGTATTGGTGTGGAATATGCTCAAGCTATTGAAAAGGAGAATTAGTTGCTACCGCTCTTCGGGCTTGTACTCGGAATAATCCTGGGACTTGTCTTAAACATACCAATACCGCCGGCCTATGTGAGATATTTGGGTATTGCCATACTGGCTGCGCTGGACAGTTCATTCGGAGGATTAAGGGCCAGCCTGGAAAAAACCTTTGAGGACAGACTATTCATAACCGGATTCTTTTCCAATACGCTCATGGCGGCTTTCATAGTATATGTCGGAGACCAGCTGGGAATAGGTGAGCTTTACTTAGCCGCAGTGGTGGCTTTCGGAGTAAGGCTTTTCCGCAACCTGGGAATCATAAGAAGATATATTCTTTAATGCCCTTCGATCGGAAGCTACAGGAGTATTTGCGGATTGAAAAACTTTCTTAATTTTCATGCTAAGCGAACACAGATTACAATTGCTCTAATTTGTATGGTAATGGGCTTTTTCTTAGTCACACAGGTAAGGGGTCAACAGAGTTACCGTACACGCTTGAGCGAGCAATCAGAGCAGGATCTGGGACAAATCGTAAAGGATATAAGCATTGAAAGTGATACTCTTCGATCGGAAGTTACAGATGCCCGGATCAGACTCTACAAGTACGAAGGCGAGATGGCAAGCCGCAAAACCATTTTAAATGAAGCTGCTCAAAATCTTGAAAATCTAAGAATATTGGCCGGTCTGACTAAGGTGGAGGGCGAAGGAGTAGAAATCCTAGTTACAGACAAGAAACGTATTCTTAATGGCTCGGATTTATTGGGAATTATCGAGGAGCTCAGAGCCGGAGGTGCTGAAGCTATAGCGGTAGATAATCGGCGTCTCGTTACCAGAGGTGCTTTTGAAAAAAGAAAAAGGGCCATTTATTTAAATTCAGCCCGGTTGCGTTCTCCCTATAAGATCAAAGCAATTGGAAATTCCAAGATCTTATATCAAGCCATTACTTTATCGGGAGGAATCAGGGATGCTTTAAGTTCGCTTGAGGGTGTATCTCTTACTGTTAAGCGAACCGACAGCTTAAAGGTATCCGCCGTTAAAAGCACAACCAAGTATCATTATGCAAAAACTGCCAAAGAATCAGAATAAACGAGGATTTCAATATGGGATCATCTTTACAGTCAAAAAGAGAAAATACTGCAGCGCTAAAGAAAATCATGGGGATATTTAATAGGCGATCGGTGTTTATCGTATCGTGCTTTTTTTTCCTCCTGTTTTTCTCTCTTATCCTGACCGACGGATTAGTCGCACTGGGCCGTATCCATCCCGGAATTAAGATTGGTGATACATATGTCGGAGGGCTTACTACTGATCAAGCAGGTAAAAAGCTTGAATCAAGATTAAGTCGCGCCTTGAAGAAACCTGTTTATATTGTATATGAAGACGATCATTGGGAAGTGACGCCAGACCAGTTTAATATCCAGGTAAGCGTGGAAAAAAGCATTGACAGAGCTTATGCGCTGGGCCGAGAAGAAGGGCTGCTTAATCGGTTGAGACAAAGACTTGCATGCTGGATTAACGCCAAGAAAATATCCCATATTTACTCAATAGACCATAAGTCAATGAGCAGCTTTATTGACGAAATGTCAAAACAGATAAACAAAGATCCTGTCGATGCAACCATACTATTTGAAAACGATGAACCAAAGATCGCGCCAAGTCAAATTGGCATCACCTTGAACAAACCGGAAACATTTTCGCTTATCAAAACTAAGCTTGTTTCCTCTAAGAATAGAAAAATCGAACCTCCCGTGACCATGATCCCTGTCGACATCACCGAAGACAATGCCAAGGATGCCCTGAAGGATACAAAAGAAATGGTGCAATATCCTCTTACACTTAACTATGAAGAAAGAATGTGGCAGATAGAAAGTCAAGAAATTAGAAATCTTCTTAGATTCATAAAGACTAAAAAAGGAAGAAAACCAAAGTTGGTTAAGCTCAATGCAGAATTGGATCCGGACAAAGTCAAAAAATACATCGCCGAACTCACTCAAGATATCAATGTAGAACCACAAAACGCCAGATTTCAGGTCGATGGAGCGACCGTGAACATAATTTCCAGTCAAAATGGCCACAAGGTTGATGCCAATGCCGCACTAGCCAAAATGAAAAAAGCAGTATTCACAGACGCGCCGCGTCAGGTCTTCCTATCTACAAATGTCGTTGAACCTGACAGGACAACGGAAGAAGCGAAAGCGATGGGGATTAAGAAAAGGATATCTTCCTTCAGCACTACGTTCAGTTCATCCAATGCTCCACGGGTTAATAATATTATATTGCTATCCAAATCTCTTGACGATACACTAGTCGCCGCCGGGAAAGTGTTTTCTTTTAATCAGTCAACTGGATCCCGAACAGCTGATAAAGGCTACAAAGAGGCTCCGACCATTGTCCGGGGAGAATTGGTCCCTTCCATCGGGGGTGGTATTTGTCAGGTTGCAACCACTCTATTCAACACGGTATTTTTTGCCGGTTATCCTGTGGCAACAAGATCTAATCATAGCTTTTACATTAGCCACTATCCCGCAGGAAGAGATGCAACAGTTGGCTGGGGCGGACCTGATTTCAAATTTGAAAACGATACGGATGCTTATTTTTTGATAAAAACCTGGGCTTCCTCTAGCTCGGTGACGGTTGCCATTTACAGTACGGATTATGATACTAACGTTTCCTACAAATCAAGCGATTTTACTAATTACAAGGAGTTTTCCACTAAAAATGTTGAGGATCCGACCTTGCCGCTGGATCAAGAAGTTGTTAAAACCAGTGGGATAAAAGGACGGGACATTACTGTATACAGAACAGTGAAGCGGGGCGGCAAAGTGATAAGAGAAGATAAATTCTTCAGCCGTTATAAGCCAAGACGTGCAGTTATCCGTGTAGGTACAATGGAGGCAGCTCCGATAGATGAAGCCACAACAGAAGAAACACAAACAGCAGAATAAAGCAGCTTAATAGGAATTGAATAATTGACATCTAGCACCTGACAATTGACACCTGACAAGAAGTAAAATGTTATTACTAAGAAGCTACAACCTAGTGAAGGACCCATATGACAGTCATAGAGAAAAAACTATCTTTTGTCACCAAGGGGAATGCTGACATTATCAATCTGACTCCCCTGGTGGAGCAGAAGTTAAATGAATCGGAAACATCCGAAGGAATTATTACCATCTTTGCTCCGGGTGCAACGGGAGGAATTACTACAATTGAATACGAGCCCGGGCTTATCAACGATCTGAAGGAGATTTTGGAAAAAATAATTCCTCAAGATGGCTTCTACAAACATAACGAAAAATGGGGAGACGGAAATGGCCACTCCCACTTAAGAGCCTCGCTTATAGGACCCGGAATTACGGTTCCTTTTACTAGAAAACAGCTGCAATTAGGTACCTGGCAACAGATTATTTTTATCGATTTTGATGTCAAGACTAGAAACAGAGCATTGATACTGAAAATAATTGGCACCTAAGAAATAGGGACAGTGCCCATTTATTAAATAGGGACAGCGCCCTATTTATTATTGATTTGGCTATTATCCATTTATGTATTATTCGCAACATAACCACAATAACAAGCATCGCTTTTTTATGTAAAAATGGGCTCTGTCCCTATTTTTGGATGGGTTGACTTCAGATAATATTGTAGGAGAATCTAGGATAAGCTAAACAGATATATGGGTGAAAAAAGTGCATCTTAAACTAATCATTAACCCCGTAGCAGGCGGAATCACTGTTAGAAGAAGCCGGGAGATCATTGACTTCTTCAAAAAAAATAAAGCTTCAGCTTCGGTGGACTACACTACGAAACCCCATGAAGCAACAAATTTAGCCAAGATGGCGGCAAAACAGAATTTTGATGCCATTGTTGCAGTTGGTGGCGATGGAACAGTTAACGAAGTAGTAAACGGAATTGCCGGTGCTCAAGTTGCACTGGGAATAATCCCGGGGGGTTCAACCAATGATTTTTCTAAAGAGCTGAACATACCAGCCAATCTAACCGAGGCATGCCAGACAATCATTGAAAGCAATACCAAGCGAATAGATATGGGGAAAGTCAACGATCGATATTTTATAAATGTAGCAGGTGTAGGATTGGATGCCCAGGTATCAGAAGCAGCCAATAAGAGCACATTCAAGGTAAGGGGATGGCTGCTATACGTTTTTGCCTTGTCCAAAGTATTGATAGCCAGTCAGCCCAAAGAGTTTAATCTGGCCTTGGATGGTAAATCCCGGAGAATAAAAGCTTGGCAAATCTCTGTCGGTAACGGTGGGCAGTTCGGCGGTGGAATGAAAATCGCACCCATTGCTGATACGAGTGATGGTCTATTTGACGTTTGTGTCATCAAGGATGTTAGCAAGTGGTCTGTATTCTATTACTTACCTCTGGTCATTCTGGGTAAGCATCTTTCCTTATCAAATGTCGCTCTTTATCGAGCCAAAGAGGTCGAAATTATAAGTCTTGGCTGCTTGGGCCATGCAGACGGTGAAGTTATTAAAGGAGACATTTTCAAATTTGAGCTACTTCCTCAGGCGTTGGATGTAATAGTGCCTGGTCAGATGCACGCCTAGCAGTTATATTTCAAGATTTTGGAGGGGCAGTCGGTGACACCGGAAAGCAGAAAAGCACTACTCATTATTGACATGCTTAATGACTTTGTAAGTGATAAAGGAACACTCCTGGTCGCGGAGGCCAAGAAGATCCTGCCCAATATCAAAAGAGAACTTAATAATGCGGGAAGCAAAGGTATCCCCACAATCTATATCTGTGATTCCCACGATGAGCGGGATAGCGAGTTTGATTGTTGGCCAAAGCATTCTGTGGCAAATACTTGGGGTAGTCAGGTATTTAGTGACTTGGCTCCTCGGGAAACCGACTATGTTGTGAGCAAGAGACGGTATTCAAGTTTTTTCGCTACCGATCTTGACTTGCTTCTCCGTGAAATGCGGGTTGATACTTTGATTATAACCGGTGTTGTCACAAATATCTGCGTGTTTTTTACTGCCGTCGATGCTCACATGCGAGGTTACAAGATTATAATTCCTCAGGACTGCGTGGCCGGATTAAATCGTGAAGATCACAATCATGCTCTTGAACAGCTCCGACAACTTTGTAATGCCCGGTTGACCTAAGAAGGTGATTTGAATATTTCACACTGTTTCGGACTCTGACATAAAAGAAGGGAAAACATGTGATGTCTACTTCGCACGAGGGGTCCAAATCCTTAAAGCTATGAATATCAATAAGGAAGTGAAGGGAGAGATCAGGGTTTCCTCCTTGCCTCAAGATTGGGAATGGGCAGTGTTCGCAGGATTGGAAGAAGTAATAAATCTCTTAATCAACGTGAATGTAAGTGTAAAAGCAGTGCCGGAAGGTTCGGTCTTTCATGCCGGTGAGCCACTGCTATCAATTGAAGGACAGTATATCGATTTCGCTCAGTTCGAGACAGCACTCCTAGGCTTTTTGTGCCAGGCTTCGGGGATTGCCACAAAATCAGCTCGTTGCAAGCTTGTTGCCGGCGATAGGGGAGTATATAGTTTTGGCGCCCGAAGAATGCACCCTGCTATCTCTCCCATGATCGAGCGGAACGCTTTTATCGGAGGCTGTGACGGAGTTTCTGTTTCAACTAGCGCCGATTTGATCGGAGAAGAACCGGTCGGAACAATGGCCCATGCTTTGATCATCACTATTGGCGATGAAATAGAAACCTTTCGTGCTTTTGATAAAATTATTGATCCCAGTGTGAAACGAATTGCTCTCATCGATACTTTTAATGATGAAAAGTTTGCCGCCATAAAAACAGCTGAGGCTTTGGGCAAAAATTTATATGCTGTGAGACTCGATACACCGCAATCCCGCCGAGGAGACTTTCTTAAAATACTTGACGAAGTAAGATGGGAGCTTGATTTAAGAGGATATGACAAAGTAAAAATATTCGTAAGCGGGGGCATTGACGAGCCCCAGATAGCAAAGTTTAACCCTAAGGCTGATGCTTATGGAGTTGGTACTGCAATCAGCAACGCTCCTGTTATAGACTTCTCCTTTGATCTGGTTGAAGTTGAAGGCAAACCGATAGCCAAGCGAGGAAAAAAGTCCGGTTCAAAGGCAATCTGGCGCTGCGACCAATGTATGGCAACGCAAATAACGCCATCAGCTTTAGAGCCTGAGGATTGTGCTTGTGGAAAAAGGCTCATACCTCTTTTTGAAACATTTATTGATAAGGGATTACAGGTGAGCTCATTACCTAAGCCACAAGAGATACGCCAATATGTTTTGAAGCAGCTTGACAAAAGCCCGCCCGACTCATAAATCTCAAAGGCATTTAATGTTTCGAAAAACAATTACCGTTTTATCCATAATTCTTATTCTTCTTTCCTCTACGATTATCGCTGCCGGTGAAACCACTGTCTCTTCCAACGCTCCGAAAATCGGTGCTAGCTCAGCCATACTTGTTGACGCAAAGACGGGGCAGATCCTATATGAGAAGAATTCTCACGAGCAGCGCTCTATGGCAAGTACGACTAAGATAATGACCGGAATCATAACGCTGGAGCGCGCAAATCTCAACGAAGAAGTCACGGTTAGCAACCATGCCTCCGAGGTAGGGGAATCAGAGCTATTTCTTCAGCCAGGTGAAAAGATGAGAATCAAAGATCTACTTTATGGTCTACTTTTGCGTTCCGGCAACGACGTTGCGGTCGCACTAGCCGAACATCTGGGTGACTCGATTGAGGGTTTTGCTGAATTAATGAACAGAAAAGCTTCCAGCATCGGAGCCAATAACACACATTTCACTAATCCCCATGGGTTATATGATCCCAAACACTACTCAACCGCATATGACCTTGCCCTTATTGCCCGATATGGTTTGAACGATAAGATACTTGCTGAGATTGTGGCAACAAAGGAATATGAGATCTCAAGATCATCTCCCAAGCTTTTAAGGAAAATCAAAAATTACAACAAGCTTCTATGGGAGTACCCTTACTCAACCGGAATAAAGACCGGCCATATAAGACAAGCAGGTTACTGTTTGGTTTCTTCGGCTAATAAAAACGGCGTTGAACTAGTGGCTGTGGTCTTAAATAGCCCTGATTCTGATACCTGTTTTGATGACTCCCGGTATCTATTGGAGTATGGCTTCGATCAATTCAAAATAGAGAAAGTGATCAAGCAAGGGAAAACGTACAAACGCGTGAAACTGCCGGAAATCTTTAATGAGAAATTAGAAGCCGTTGCTGCAAGAGATCTTGTGGTTCAGGTAAATAAACAACCGGGTAGTTTAAAAAAATTTGTGGTTGCAGATAATTCAGTATCAGTTCCGGTTACGAAGGGGCAAAAATTGGGAGTAATAAAAGTCACTCAATTAGGCTACCAAATTGACCAGGTCGATCTAGTAGCCGGAAAAACCGTCAATAAGCCCGGTTGGATTAAAACGTTTATCCTCTGGCTTAAATTTATCTTTAGGAAAGCCAGTGGTCGCTTATTTGTGATAAACTTAGCATTTGATTATAATATGACCAAGGAAGCCCTAACAGAAGTAGTATCGGGAGTTATTATACCAGCGCTGCAGGCATAAAAGATGAAAGGAGCGTTCCTTTTGAAAGAGAAGAAATGGAATGAAAGCGAGCTTGATGACATATTATTAAAAGATATTCAGCAAAAGAGTGATCCCGAGCTAAGAGAGATTTTGGATCAACTCTATGAAGAAGAACGATTGATTTCCTATAGAAGAAGATTACTCCACGGAAAAATTGATATTCTAAAAGCCGAGCTTATCGAAAGACTTACTAAGAAAAGAGAGAGCGGGAAGTCTTTGATTTCCGGCAAAGACATTGAAAACTTGACTAGAATCTTGTCACAGGGTGGCACCGAATTCCCCGATGTCTAGCTAAACGGATCAACTAGACTTTCCCCGTATCAAAGGAGGAATATAAGTTGACCGATAAAGATGTACAGCGCAACGTAAGATCCTCCGGCAAAGAGGGAATAGAGACTCCAACAGAAAAGCACTTTCATTCACTTAGCGAGAAAGACAACGCTTCCTTGGGAGAGCAAGGAAAGGAGTCAGCCGAGAGGAAAAAAAACATACTGGCCAGATTCAAAGAACGCGAACGGAAGTGGCGTAAGAAGTCTAAGCAATAAGAATAGGAACTTGGCCAGAAGAAAACCTGATACGTGGCACTTAAATAACCTAAAATCAAGCTCTAGTTAAGGTTTGCAGTATTTGATTGCTTTCATAATATTTTAGTGCAGGAAAATTAAAGTATAGGTCGAAACTGTATTAGGGGGCGTTATGCGTTGTGAGCATTGTGGAAAGGATAATCCGAAAGACATAAAGGTCTGTGTGAATTGCGGTGCAAAATTGGAATCCTTAAACCCACCAGAAGCCACAATAACGTTTTCACCGGTGAACGGGCCAGAAAAGGAAGCTATAGTTGAGGTCAAAGATGCTTCCGAGGAAACAGTTCTGGTGGTGAAAAGCGGTTCATCCGTAGGGCAAAGATTTCCCATAATAAATAGTGAGATTACCCTGGGAAGAGATCCCCAAAGTGATATTTTTCTCGGAGATATAACTGTATCGCGTAAACATGCCAAGGTATCCGTTGATGAATCTAAGGTTGAAGTCAAGGATGTTGGGAGTCTGAACGGTACTTATGTAAACGGCAAGCGAGTGGAAGCGCAGATCCTAAAACATGGAGATGAGCTTCAGATTGGTAAGTTCAAGCTCATTTTTCTTGAGGGCAAGTCATAGGGTGCGCCAGTGTTGAAAGGAGTCAAATACATGGCCAAATCCTCAGAGAAAAATAATATGACAATAGGAGGAGCCATCAAGAAGCTGTCTCCTGAGTTTCCGTCTTTGTCAATTAGTAAAATTCGATACTTAGAAGAAGAGGGGTTACTAAAACCTAAGAGGACACCCGGAGGGTATCGAAAATTCTTCCTTGATGATATAGAAAGGCTGCGAATTATACTCCGTTTACAAAAGGAAGAATATCTTCCTCTGAATGTGATAAAGGAACGCCTTGATAAAATGGATCGAGGGGAAGAAGTTGATCTGGAGCCAAAAGTGAAACCTCTGGATACGGAAGATATTTTAGCTGCTGAAGTGGATACTTCCTACTTTTCCATAGAAGAAACGGCCAAGAAAACCGGATTAACATCGGAAGAAATGAAGGACCTGGAGTCATTTGGACTTCTGGAACTGAGAGAAACCAAGGAAGGCAAAGGATTTGATTCCCAGGACATAGAACTGATCACTATTGTCCACAAGATGGCAAAATACGGTATAGAGCCTCGCCATCTACGTATCTATAAACATTTTGCCGATCGAGAAGCTGCGTTTTTTGAACAGATATTGATGCCAATGGTCAAGCAAAGCCGTCCTGATACAAGCGGGCGAAGCACAGAGATTCTATCCGAGTTGATTAATTTATCAGACGCCCTAAAACGACTGTTGCTTAGTAAAGTAATACACAAATATTTTCAAAACCTGTAACTCTTCGTTTCCACATACCCCCGTAATTCATTTTGCTGAGGAAAATTAAATGGCGGCAAGTATTCAAAAACCCAGGTTTTTAGCAGATCAAATGCTGGGGAAATTGGCTAAATGGTTGCGATTGCTCGGCTTTGATACCAGCTACTATCATACAATTGACCATGCCCGACTGTTAAGAATTGCCCTCGATGAGAATCGTATTCTTCTTACTCGCGACACCCAACTCCTCAAAACAAGACCGGTTATAAAGGATCAAATATCGGCTGCTATGATCAGACAGGAATGCTTAGACCATCAACTCATACAATTGATAGAGGAATTTAATTTAGGAGAGACCGGTTTTTATCAACCACTATGTCCCAAATGCAATACACCTATAGAAAAAGTACCCCGAAAAGATGTGCGTGGTCACGTGCCCAGCTATGTGTATAAAATTCATAATGACTTTACTTTTTGTTCTCAATGCAAGCATTACTACTGGAGAGGTACCCATTGGAACAATATAGAGGCAAGAATAAAAGATATTGATAAACACGGTATAAAACCTGGAGTCTGTTCCTAAACCCTGATATTGCATTATCCGAGTTATAGATAGTGATGTAAGCGAGAAAACCTGCTCAATAAGATATTTACGAGTGGGAGAAGAGGTCCCACAATTGCCAGTACTGAAACAAGTTGCTCTCTTTTCTCAAATTTTGTAAGTTTTGCAATGGGAATAATCGCCAGGATTATGAAATAGTACAGCCATACTAGAATTGTAATAACAATTTTGGTATCCCACAGCAAGCTGCCTTTCCAGTAGATTTGGGATTTATAGTATCCGGTTGTGATCGACGACGTAAGAAAAAGCAGTCCTAGTAGAAGATAAAGTACTGTCAGCTTGTACCTTATGTTTTTTCTATATGTAAATGCTTCTTGTGAGGACAATCCAGTGTGAGTACCGGCAACCGGACTGTTCCGGTAACGGGCTAAATATACCGCGCCGCTCAGAGCTGCAATTATCCAGAGGAAATAGCAGGCGACAGCTAATAGTATATGTACAATGCATTTATTCCAAATCAATTTAATCACCCAAAGCTAAATTCTTGATCTTTGTGTCGATTCCTCTTTACTTTAGCTTGCTGTAATTGATAATATTACCCATAACATTCCAACCCGGGCATTGCAGCAGATTTATATGTTAGACGCATAGCTTCCGATTTTTTACGATGAAGTCGCTGCCGTTTTGCATCGAGAACAAAAAAGTACCGGCTGATACAACATAAAGTCAAAATAACAAGCCTAGCATTTAATTCTATTGCAATATCCGGGTTAAACACAATTCTGGCATGGTGAAACGGGTACATATGGTAAACTCCCCTGAAAAGGAGAATAAGAGAAACGGAAAGAAAAGTGCTACTGAGGACATAAATTTTGCTCACCCTAGCGAGCAACAGTGTGCAAGAATCCTTGATTTTTATGGCATCCGTTGGGAGTACGAGCCCAAAAGCTTTCCAATTGAATGGGACAAAAAGGGAAGCGCTGTCCAAAGCTTCACTCCCGATTTTTATCTCCCTGAATTCGATCTCTTCATTGAACTAACAACTATGAGTCAAAAGTTGGTTACCAAGAAGAATCGAAAAGTCAGAAGGCTCCGTGAGCTCTACCCGGACATCAACGTTAAGATTTTCTATCAGAGGGACTTCCGTTACCTGTTAATGAAATTTGGCTTGCACAAGAAGAATAAATAGGCACTCCTGGCAAATAACCAAATAAATGTATTGCGACTTGGGGGAGCTTTTGCTAAACGATATTCAAGAAACACTTTTCACACAAGAAGAGATCCAAGAGAAGGTAGCACATTTGGGATCCTTGATCTCGCAAGATTACAGGGAAAAGGATCTACTGCTGGTAAATGTGCTTAAGGGCGGTGTCATTTTCCTTGCCGATCTAATCAGACACATTGAGATTCCCATTGCTATTGACTTCATGGCAATCTCAAGCTATGGCCCCAGCTCTGAAACATTTGGAACCGTCAAGTTAGTCAAAGATCTGGAAGAAAGCGTCAGCGATAAAGATGTACTGGTAGTTGAGGATATTATCGACATGGGTCTTACGCTTAGTTATTTATTGCGCAATCTGGAAACACGAAATCCTAAAAGTTTAAAAGTCTGCACTCTGCTTGACAAGTCAGTGAGAAGAATACCTGACATAGCGATCCATTACAAAGGATTTGATGTTCCCGATGTGTTTGTTGTCGGATATGGGCTTGATTATGAACAAAGATATCGAAATTTACCCTTTATTGGTATCCTGAAAAAAGAAGTATATTATCCCGAGGAATAACCACTTTACTGCCCGCTGGAATTGTTAGAACTCCCAGGAGTAACTCATTTCCCATAGCAAAGTCCCAAGTAACCTTCGTGCTTCAAGCTTTCCAAAGCGTTATTCTGAAAAGAATATGCCCCCGCTCATGTTTTGAAGTCAAAGGTTTCTTGGGACCAACACTGATCATATCAACTTCGCCAGCTAAGTCAACATTCAATCCTTAAAACCTCTTTTAAGACTGGAAACACAAAAGAGCAGTTCAATTAGCCAATATGATAAAATTAAGTTATAATTAATTTAAGTAGCAAGAGGTGATCCGGGTGGAAAATAATTTAAAAAAACTTCTAGTACCTTTAGCCGTTCTTCTGCTGATCTTTCTTCTAATTATTATTATAGCAATGTTCCAAAAAGGAGTAGAAGAGCGTCCCAGCCTAGGGGATTCAAACTCGATTAGAGCTTCAATAGATGGATTCACTAAAGCTGAGGATCTAAAAGAAAGGATGGACTATGTTGTTGGTTCGTCGGAAATGCAAAGAAACTTGCGATCCTATCTGATAGTTCCCTTTGACCAACGTGAGATCCTAAGTCAAGAAATAGAGGTAATTAATGTACTAATTGACCAGGAAAATAATGGCAAAAAGGCCTTTGCAGAGCAAAAACTGATCTATATATCAGACTCAAACAAGAAAACTCACCACTTGCGAATAACGTACAGACTGGAAAAAGAAAAGAAATGGCTGATTTCTGACTTTGAAGCAAGAGTCACACAGGAGTAAGCGGCAAGAGAAACTAGCGTTTTTCTAAAACTTCAATTTCCGCAAATCCGATACCGGAAATACCCAACGCTTTTGCCGATGCCTTTGACAGATCAAGCACCCTGCCTTCAACAAAAGGTCCCCGATCGGTGACTTTTACCACAACACTTTTATTTCCATAAGTAACACACAAGAAGGTCCCGAACGGTAATGTTTTAGAAGCACAGGTGAAGTCATTTTCATTATATATCTCACCACTCGCAGTTGGTTTGCCGTTGAATTCATTTCCATACCAACTGGCAATTCCACTTAACTTGATGCCTGTCGCTTTATAGTCGGAAGGCATTCTCTCACTCGTTACATAAGTATTCCCCAAATATGGGAATACAGTGCAGCTGATATTTTTAACCTTAACACCCAAAGGTACACTTTGCGCCCTGGCTATTTTTCTGCGAGTCTTTTCTGCTTCTTGCTTTTGAGCTATGTATTTTTGTGTCTGTACATCCGCTTGATCCAGCAGATATTGCTCGCGGGCAAATTCCGTCTTCAAATGCTGCCGTTGCGCTGTTTTTTGTTTTCTTAGAGCTATTTCTTCTGTTTTGGACTCTTCAATTTTCTTTTTTGCTAGCAGCATCCTTTTTCTCTTGTAATTGCAGGAACTTATTAACTCTTTATCTGATTGATTGATCTTCTGTAAGTATGATATACGACCTAAGAAATCCTCAAAGTTCTTTACATCTAATATTACTTCCAGGAATCCGATGTCACCATTTTTGTAGATTTCTTTCAGTCTTTGATTGCACGCTTTCATCAGTTCAAAATGCTCTTGTTCTATTCTCTCCAAATCGTTACGATTTTCAATTATTGATTTATTCAATGCTGAGAGGCGTGTATCAACAACCTGGCACCTAGCCTCATTCATGGTAATCTCTTCTCTCAACTTTTCCATCTCCGGCTCGCGTTGACTTCGGTCGTTTTGCCCAATAGCAACTGTTGTCTTCATACAGTAGACCATGAGAAAAAAAGAAACTGATACCAGCAGGCTTATAGATTTGGCTATCCTGTAATTGTTCATCCGAGGTCCTCCAAAAAGGATTTACTATTCTATCGACCAATAGCAATTATTTTTAAGAAATAAAAAAGGAGTCCCCTGTGACGCGGCGAAGTTTTAGGATTTACAGCATAGCGCCGCCTTTTCTAGTAATAAATGCAAATTGGTCGCAGCACTGAAACCCGTATATTAAAATATCCGGGTAAAAGAAATGAGGCAGAGCGTAATGTCAGCAAAATGGAAAAAACCAGTCCTCATAGTATGCTGTCTTCTTATTGGCATCAGTAATCCCACGCTTTCATTTGCCCAACCCAACCATCTTGATCAGAAAGAAGAGGAAGCGAACCAAGTTCGACGTCAACTCCGGGATATTGACTATGATCTTGAGGTAACAGTCGAACAATACAACCTAGCTAATTACCGGCTCCGTAAAACCAAAGAAAATATCCAACAGAGCAAGAAGAAGCAGAGAGTAACCGTAGTAAAGCTTTCTAAACAACATAAACTGCTGGGTAGTCGGATTGTAAGCATCTATAAAGGCGGAAATACGGGATTTACTTCTACGCTGGTTGGTGCCAAGAGTTTTACGCATTTTCTAACTTGCGTGTCTTACTTGATCCAAATTGGTAATCAAGACATAGAGCTGTTGGAAAGAATAAAGAAAACCAAAAGAGAACTAGAGCTGACCGAACAACTATTAAGGAAAGAAGAGTTTGGGCAAAGTGCGCTTCTCAGCAAATTGGGAAGAAGGAAGCGGTCCATTAAAAACCAAATAGCTGACCGAACGTCTTATCTGAATAGCGTTAATGACGATATTCAAAATATTATCAAAGAAGAGGATGAGCAAGAAGCAAGAGCCCAAGCAGAAGCAGTACAAAGATTGCGGCGGCAAGAAGATACAGAGGAACCGGCACAAGATCAACCGGCAAATCAACCAAATGAGGAATCCCCAGCACATGAGCCAAGAAATGAACCCACCAACAAGCCTAACGACGATAAAGACAATGTAAAAAAACCGGCGGATCCCCCCAAGTCTCCAGTACCGACAAAACCTTCTAATACCCAGGTCATGTCTATAGCCATGCAACATCTGGGAAAACCCTATCAATGGGGAGCTGCGGGACCAGATTCTTTTGACTGCTCCGGCTTGGTAATGTATTGTTACGCACAAATAGGAATCTCTCTTCCACATTCAGCTGCAGCTCAGTACAATCGGGGAATTAAAATAGACCGAGACAATCTTTCGGCCGGAGATCTGGTATTCTTTGGAAAGACCGGCGTTTCGCATGTGGGAATATATACGGGCGGAGGCAATTATATACATGCGCCACGAACAGGAGATGTAGTAAAAGTATCCGCCATAAGCTCCCGCAAAGATTACTTTGGTGCATGCCGTCCTTGAGATCACGGCATCAAATGATAAGGGCTTTTAATAAAGGTCCTAGATGCTTTCCTTGTCATCGAGAGAAATTAGCCTCAGGCGGCTCGCCTATATGGCAACGAGTAGTCAATGACAACATACGTAGTTAATCAACTTCGGAGCGAAGATATGATCGATGATCCGAGAGTATACTATGTTGAGGATTGTTATGCTTTGCGCGGTTGTTTTCACTGTCCCGATTGCCTTGCCTTTGCTCTGAAGTTTTATAAACAATCCCAACTAATTCAAGATAATAAAGATGATATGCAAGCAAAGAGAGATCGCACCCTTGTTATTAAGTTTATTCTGTCAACTGTCGCTTCCGAGAATCTTCCCTTTGAATTTTCCTTAAGCTCGGATAATTTGAGAGATTATATCAATAAGATCTTTGACGGAACTTCACAGCTACCAAATTGCCATTATGAATTCCGATGAATCCGGCAACCTCCGTTCTTTAAAAAGCAGGTGATATCGATGTCAAAAACTTTTGGAAAAGCAAGCGATTTTTACAGAGTTAGAATAATAACTCTGGAGCAAGAAATTCCACCTGATTTTGATTGGCGCGATGATGTTCTGTACCGATCTCCCAAAGAGAGTTTCGATATGATTAAAAGAACTTATTGCTTACAGGTGGTTGATTTAGATTCGCGTAATTACCAGGTCCTAGAAGAGTACTCAGCCAAACAAGTAGCTGCCAAAGATAAAGAAATGCTTGAGGAGAATCTTAAAAACCTTACAAAAATGGAGTTTGATAAAAAGTATGAAATAAACCTTAATGATGACAGCACTTTAAGTATTGACGGAGAGAGCGTTATTGAAGAAAAAAAGGGGGACAATACAAATGTCCCAAGAAACCTTTCCTAGCCTTCTCCGACTTACAATTTTCCCATTTCGTACCCTTCGATCATTCTTACTTTGCTTAACCTCACAGTTTTGCATTTCTGTTTGACCTTCGGGCCGCTACTGGTACAATTGCTTTGAGAGTTACCACTCGGGCCTCTTGGGACAAGTTTAAGTTTAGCATAATATCCCAGCGTATGTCAAGAAGTTTTTTATATGCAAGCGAGCTTGTAGTGCTGAGACAGAGCATGACAGGAAAGAGAATGATAATTTCGCTTTTGACTGATTTTGGAGAAGAAGATGGGTGGGTAGCTTCATGCAAAGGGCAAATTCTTAAAACTGCTCCCGAAGCTAGATTCCTGGACATCAGCCATAACATCTCTTCTTTTAATATAAAAAAGGGCGCTTTGGTTCTAGCTTCTACGTTGCCATACTTACCGGTAGGCATTCATTTGGCAATTGTTGATCCCGGTGTAGGAAGCAAGAGAAAGGGTGTTATTGTAAAAGTGGACCGAGGCGATTATTTAATCAGTCCTGATAACGGTATATGCGCTCTGGTAATTACCAAGCTGGGTGGAGCGAAAAAAGTGATAGAGCTTGATATGCGAAAACGAGTGAAAGAGAGTGTGTGCCCAACTTTCCATGGTAGAGATATCTTCGCACCTGCAGCAGCGTTTCTTTTTTTAGGCTTAAAAATGGAGGAATTAGGGCCTGCCGTCGATCCCACTGAGCTCAAACCCAAACCGTGGAAGGATCCGCATTTTAGCACAGATCGAATAGTCGGCGAGATAATTGATATAGATAAGTTTGGCACACTTAGATCAAATATCTGCGGAGATAAATTCAACAATATGTGGAACAACAAGGGCGATCTAATTAAATGTAAGTGGGGTACAAGAATCCTTCAGGTGCCAATGGTAGGCACTTTTAGCCAAGTAGCAAAAGGCCAGAAACTTCTATTAGTTGATTCAACCGGATTCCTATCATTGGCCATTAATTGTGGAAATGCTGCTATTCAACTAAATCAGCGAATCGGAGACCAAGTGATCGTCTATAAGTAATGGTATGATCTTGTAAGTGGTCATGCAGACTCAATTAGCAGGGAGACTAATACGCGTTAATCAATATGGGAGGAAAAATGGATAATCAACAAGAAGAAAAGGAAAGAATAGAAGACGAGAAGCTCATTGAACAAATAAGAGATGAATTTTCCAAACTCACAGTGAAGGACTTTCTTAACCAAACTCTTTTGACTTTAAGCACCTTGGCTTATCAAAAAATGGGTATTCCGGATGCCAATAAATCCCACAAAGACCTGGATCAAGCAAAATTGGCAATTGATGCATATTCCGATCTCTTCAAGTGTCTCGAACCTTGTCTGGAACCGGATGAGACTGATGCGTTTAAACAAGTACTGTCAAAACTAAAGTTGGATTTCGTAAGCACGGGCAACCAGAAGTAGATCTAAGATTTCTTGCGGCCTAGATAGTCCTGCAGGCTAGTCGGAATTGCCACTGCCTTTATTATGTTCAAGAGCTCACCTACATCGACGTTGTCTAGGGGAACCATTAAGGTGACTACTTGACGGTGCTTGAGATACCCTGTCTCCTTTAGATCAAGCAGTTCAAACAAGTTTTCATAAGATACGACCCGCATCTGTTGATACATGTTCTTGCTTCTGATAGCTGCTTTCAATATATCGCAGCTTTGCTTATTACGGGTAACAAACAGTCCCACATTCTCCGTCTTTATTTTGGCCTGTTTTCTAGCTAGCTCATCTACTTTTGCCTTAGCTATTTCAAAGCTTATACTATCAAATACTGGCCTTAGAAGTACGGCTATTCCGGTTGAAGAGCGCCAAACTTCACCCAGGCTAATATCGAATTCCAGTTTTTTACCGATTCTATTGACGACAGATTCAAATTCCTGAAGAGATTCGACTTGTTCCGTGGCTATTGTTCTTTCCCCGTTAGCTTTTTCTTCCACTTGACTGTCTTCCATCTTCTGTCTAAAAGTGGAGATATCCGTTTTTACATCCGTGGTCAGAAGATCGGCAATCTTAGCATCCTTGACTTTAAGCTTTATTCCAAAAACCTGCAGAATTTCGAATTCATCTTTTTTCTTGTTATCGCTAGATTCCTTTTTGTTCACCACTGTTCCCTCCATCTAAAGAGTTTTGAAAACAAGCAGCGGCTATTTTCCGCTGTTCCTTTTATATAGTTGTGACGCATTATCTCTTAGTTGCACTGCTTCCTGCTCATAGTTATTTATCGATTGCTCCAGCTTCTTATTCTTATTGCTGTACCATTTCTCTGGTTCTTTTATTGTTTTAGCATCCCATTCCTTAAGTACATTTGCCTTAGCATCTTCGCATTTTTGAGCAATATCATTATATTCTTCTATCTTGTCCGATGCTCCTGCTTCAGCAAGCTGAATGGTGAGCGAAGCAAAATCTTGAGCACTTGCAACAATACTCAATATCGATTTCAGGCCAGTGTCTTTTTCCATCCCGGATGCTTCCTGTAGTAGCTTTTGCGCTTCATCAAAAAGTTGCTTGCCTTTGCTTGCATTTGCCTTGGCCTTATCATAATCCTTATCGTTAGCGTTCTCAATTGCTTGGTCCAGCTCATTGATACCCAAGTCGAATTTTTGCTGAGCTGTTGTTGTCCTTCGCAAAAAATCTACTACCAATTCCATTTGGCTGAACCATCGTCCCATAGCATCAAGCATTTTGATTCTCCGGGAGAGACTCTGGATTCTCAAATCCGCGTAGTTCTTCTGCCAAGCCGGTACATTAAGATCACGTAAATCTTCCAAGTTGGAAATAGCTGATTCCAATTCCTCAAGACCCTCGTTAGCTTCAGCGTCAGTTTCCATATAGCGTCTTTTAACTTCCGATGGATTTTTAATTGGGTCAATCTCCATAGCTTCGTTGAGGCCGTCTATAATTGCTATGGCCCTCTTCTCACTTTTACTAGCTTGAGTTTTCAGTTCATCCGGTTTTTTGCTTCCCAAATAGTCTCTGATATTAAAAAGATATAATCCCAGAGCAACAATAATCAAGAAAAAGAGGAATATCCCCAGACCTACTGTTCTTTTTCTACTAAATGGCATTCTCCAGCTCCTTTGGCCAGCATTTCCAAACATGGTTTGTATCGGACCTTTTAACTATTTTACCTTAATCTTTTTTATTTCTAAATAGTTTTTTTGTTTTGATTCGTTCCGGTTTTTAGTCTATCCTTTGCTATGGTCCAGTGAACGCCAACGATAATATAGGTTCAGGGAGTATTTATGTCCAGAGCTCGGGCACATATTTTGATAACCGGCCGGGTGCAGGGGGTTTATTACAGATCTTATGCCAGAGCCGAAGCGGAAAGACTGAACCTTCTGGGGTGGGTGAGAAACTGCATTGGAGGTTCGGTGGAGATAGCAGCCGAGGGAACGAGAGATGATATTGAATCAATGATTTCCTGGTGCCGCAAGGGCTCACCATCAGCAAAAGTGATCCATGTTGATGTAGAATGGCAGCAGCCCAAAGACGAATTTGACCGTTTCACTATAGAATATCCGAAAAGATGATTTATATGTGCCCGTAGCTCAGTGGATAGAGCGTCAGCCTCCGGAGCTGAAGGTCGTGGGTTCGAATCCCACTGGGCACTCCAGATGAGAAGGGGAGAGAGGTCAGAAACCTGGCTGGTTGATTTTGAGCTAAGGTTTAAGTAGCAACACAGAAAAGGCGCATATCCGTTTGAATAAACGCATTTTATCGTCGTCGCGAACAATTCGGAACTCCCCATAGAAAATATTACCCAAGAAAACGATAGACAGCTAATAAAAGCATTTCCGTATTAGCAGTTCAGGCATATCATTTTAATGGTGAACAGAATCTCTAGAGAAGAGGTCAGATTTGCCAGCAATGGCAATGCCCCAGCAATTCAGCCTTTCTGTGATCAATGTTAGTTTTTGGAAGTGTACATTCTTCAGTATCCACGATGATCTGCGCTTGTTAACCACATTCCATTTCTTGGGCGTATGTTCTTTGGCTCTTGGCAAACTTCTGAGGTTCGATGAGTAGAATATTCTAGAATGGCCAGAAGAAAAAGAATGGGGAGCTTAATTTTCTACTGCAGTGGCATGTTGAATCACTGAGGGGAGGCAGCTGGTTCAATCGCCTTAGCAGTTCTTTAGCTCCCCCTTAATGAATATTGTCTAAGCTTATGGCGTTGATAGTCAAGGAAACAGGGCATCACCAGCTATTAAAATTTAATAAAACAGGCGCTAAAGTATTTTAAACGCATTCAAAATAAAAAGACTCCATGCAAAATGAGTCTTCTCACAACATAATAATCATCCTATTGTCGACGCGGCTTACACAGTGCAAAATGTGTTGGACATCTGCACAGCCCGCTATTTCCAAAGAGAAGCCAATATGGGCAGCTTGTCTTTTCCTTGGAAACAAGGAAGATTAAGTTCTTCCCGTTTATTGATTCGACCGCACACTGATCCGGACCGCCGCACTGGCCAGAGGAAAGGCAAGCAAAATCATGAGCACTTCGTTGTTTCCTCCAACACCGAAATTGGCACTTCGAATTTCACGTCTGTTCGCCTCCTTTCGGTGCAAACATTGACGAGACACATTATGTCAGAGCATTAAACAGATGACTGTATCAGAGATGGTATTTGTTGCGCCAGGCAGCTTGCACCCTTGATGCTCTGCACTGTTTGGCAGAATGACTACTGTTTATCCAAACATCTAGGATGTTAGCTGGTAGGTCTCGTGGATTATATCTCTTGAGTTCTTTCTCGGCCCGAGTTAAATCATCTAAAGAGTCACTTTTAGTTTTGTAAAAGGCTTCTTCGATAGAAATTCGAAAAACCCTCTAAAGAATGCGGTGAAGGAGGAGAAAACTGGGATTTGATTTGGTTGGACCTTGACAACCGAACAAAGAAAAACCTACATAAAAATCTCGGTGTAAAGAATTCTTATTGTGGAACCGATGGGGATTGTGCACAAGTATGTTCCGGTGATAGAATCCTTCTCTAAAGCTTGTCCAATCTACACCCGAAGTTCTAAGTCTATAATGAACTTGCTATGTATGATTGAAGTTCCAGAAGTAGTTCGAATCCACCTAGGTCCCCTACGCGGTGTTTTTGCCGTCATAAAGCCATATTCTTTTGGCCTGGTGAAAGTATTTGAATCGTTCCAGAATACTCAGGATTCCACGTCATTTTCTACCTGTATTGTTATCCCACCAGCACTGCTAGATAGAATGTTTTTCGGAAAAAGCTTATAATAAGTAATGAAAAGCATTAGCATGCTGATAGTTGGACATAGAAACAAGCCAAGGAGGTAATCTACTCCTAATTTCAGAGCAACTGTTATAGTTGCATGAATAATTACCTGGGAAGAATGAATTGCCCAAGCGTAATGTCAAATCAGCTTTTTTGCAGAAATCTGGTACATCTCTTTCCACATAAGCACAGCTGTAGTTACTACTTCCCTTTTGCTTATTTCTTCAATGTATCATCTAAATCTCATTCTGGTATTTGAGTTAGTGAAAGGCTAAGCACATCTTATTGTTTTGTCGACAAAATAAGTAAAGAGACATTTTAAGAGAATAGGAGATTGCGCGGAAGCATTTAAAAAATTGGATTAACAAAACTAGGAGTAGAAATTAGAATAACCTTGCAAAAAGGAGAATAAGATTTCTACTCAATAGTCTGTGTAACTGGAGGAAGTGTCTGTGTTTTAAGCCAAAGGGGAGCGTAGGCAACAGTGTCCACAGGTTTACACAAAAAGGATCATGCAAAGAGAATGCCAATGGCAACGATCTGCGCTTCAAAAAGAACATACTCAAAAATCATCTAACTGTATTTTTTATCTTTCTTTTAATGTGGGCTTTTTTTGCTTGCCCTACAACATCCTTCGCTTCAGGGTATAATCACCCAACCGGTCAGGCAATTCCCACTGAAGATAATCCTCATGGTGGATATGCTAACACTACCAACAAATGCAAAACCTGCCATGCTGTTCATCTAGCGCAAGGCAATCCCAGCACCTCCCCTTCCCATGTCCTACTCCGCGCCAACTCTGCTTCCAATGAATGTGATTATTGTCATGCTAGCGGAGGGGTATCAGAGAAGATCATCTCGGGCGGTACTCACGGAACGCATCTTGACAGCTCCAAAGGTCCTGCTGCACTCAGGTGCAGTGATTGTCACAAAATTCATACCACAATAGCCGGAGCTCAGCTTAAGGACGGAGAACTTTTATCCACCACAACAATCTGTGATGATTGCCACAGCAACGGGGGAGCATTTGATGGAGTAAATGATTCTAACTACGGAGCCAAGAACAACTGGGCTGATGGAGTATACGATGGCAGCAACTTAAAGTCAGGTAAAGAGAAATGGTGTGCCAGTTGTCATGATGCTGATCAGGCAAGCAGCAATCAGGATGGCACCGGAGTAGCTGCTCCTGATGTAACAGGTGATAATTCCGCTTATGGATATTATGTCTCCGGACATAAGCTATCTTGCTCAAGCTGTCATGATTATACAATTGACCATCTGGATGGGGAGCCTCGTACATATGGCAATTCTTCCGACAATTATGTGGCCGGATACCGGTTGAAATATTCTATGAATATTCCTCTTTGGGGTGTTGATGGCACCGGACAGTCCAATTTCGATCTTTGCTTCAGGTGTCATAGCTATGACAACATATTCGACAACACAGAACCATTTAATACAAATTTTAGAGACGATACCGATCCTCAGGCTGGTGGTGGCAGTGTCAACAGACATGCTAGTAGCCATTTGGGTGGCGGGATTGATGCCAGAAAACCGCATAGCTGGGATTCTGATTGGGATATGTCAAAAGATTCCAGAATCAGTTGTCCTGCTTGTCATAATGTCCATGGATCCAAAACACCTCGCATGATCCGTTCAGGAGAACTCATAAGTACTCCCGGAACCACAGATAAAGTACCGGCTCTGGATTTTAGATGGTACAAGAGTGATGGAACAACCCAGACTACGGTTTTATCGGAAAGCAATTACGGTGATATGCCGCCGATGGGTGGAGCCGGAGCAGGAAGTATAGCAAACAGCAAAGTCTGTAGTGGCTGCCACGCCGGTGGAGCTTCTATAAAGTATGACCGAACTCCCACAAGCGGCTTAATAGGGTGCACAACCTGCCACATCGGAACAGGAGACACTGACAACTTCTCCTGGGATGGCACAACAGCAATCCTTGATCAAACCGAGTGGGAAACCAAAGGTCACGGAAGACCTACTGCCAGTGGGAATTATCCGGTATCAGCCAACCCGGCAGCCAATCTTAACTGCGATGACTGTCACGACGAAAATGTGGATCATAATGCATCAGGAAACTACTTCAGGCTCAAGAATAACAATCACGGCACCTGGGGCAAGAACCATACTTGCCAATCATGTCATGCCACAGGGGAAAGTGGTGCCACAAAGAAAGTAGATTCAACCCATTATAATAATACTGGCGGAAAACACAGCGGTACCAAGAACGGCGGTCAATTCTGCTGGGATTGTCATGATCCTCACGGAGACAGCAATATCTTTATGGTTCAACTGAAACCAGCCCTGAAGTCTAATGCTTCAACGACCATACCTACGACTTTGACTACTAACAATGTAAGTTTTTCCGCTAAATCAACCGGAACAGATTATGCGAAAAGCTCACCTACTTATAACGGTGTATGTAATGTATGCCACACTACGGCCAATCACTATACCGATAGCTCGGGTGATGGACATTACTCTGGTACAGTTTGTACAACCTGCCATCCCCATACCTCCTCCAGCAATATCAATGGTGCTTTCTCCCACGGAGATGGCGCAGGTACGGATTGTGTTGAGTGTCACGGACATGATTCCGGGTCCAATTATGATACCGATTTAACCTATCCAAACGACGGACTTGATGGAACAAGCCAGGGTTCAGGTACTTTTACAAGTCACTCCACTCACACCGAAAGCGATAGTGATGATGCCAAAGGTCCGGGAATCTACTGCGACGGCTGTCATGACACAAGCAACTTCCCCTACTTCAAGTCAGGAACAGATGGAAACAGTGATAGCAAATATAACCTGGCTGAAACAGATGTCTGTGATACCTGCCATAGTCCGGGAGGAACCTACGATGGAGTAGATGATGCAACTATAGGTGCTAAGAACAACTGGGACGATGGAGTCTATACGGGTTCCAGCCTAACTTCGGGAAAAGAA
>SDBS01001364.1_pt1 | contig 24780 bp, 18 predicted proteins | sample 2277091 | NCBI WGS metagenome assembly SDBS01 (sample SAMN10404972, study PRJNA504765) | marine sediment metagenome | isolation source: marine sediment core GS10_PC15, 163 cmbsf | place: Arctic Ocean: Southern Knipovich Ridge | collected 2010
AGATGTGGACATGACTCATGGCCCTCAGTGGAAGCCTGATCGCCGGGATGCTATGCGGCTTCCATACAAAAAAGAGGACATAGGTCTTCCAGAGTGGGGGAAAGTGCGATTGTATGACCGAACGTATATTAATAAATATTGGAAAACAACATATAGACAGGTCATTTGTCAGGCCTATGGTGGATTTGTTCTTGCGATGCACATTATGGGAGTGAAAGATTTGTGGAATCATGATGTCATGTTTGATTATACGGACCGTTATATGCAGGTTGAAGTTGACTGGAGGCAGACTTCCAGGTTTGTGGAGAGCATGTGGGATACCTACCGTGCGGATTACGACCCTGTGTGGACGATGTCTCCCAAACTGACTATTACCGCTTCTGATGGTACGGTGGCAAAGGTCCCGGATAAAACGGCTTATACTGTTGGTGACAAAGTCAGTCTGAGAGCTGTCGCTGCACCCGGGTACGAGTTTACAGGCTGGTCGGGCGGTCTTTTTGGACAGGACAATCCTACAGTAATAATCATGCATGCTTACCGGTCCATAACCGCAAATTTCTCCATGGTCGGTTCTGTGTCCGGGAAGAACAAGTAGCCGGTTGCTCGCGTCCCCGCACGCGTGATGAGGGTGGCCAAACAATGTCATGCCCAACGTGATCGGTCGACAACAGGAGTTTCTATATGAGTGTTAAAGTGATAGCCAGCGGTCTTGCTACGCTGTTTACCAAGCGGTTTGCAGGTCCTTTCTGGATGCGGCGGAGATGGTTGCACAAAACACAATGGTTAGGGTCGACTCAGTTGGAAGAGATACAGTTAAGGCTGCTGAAACGGCTGGTGAACCACTGTTATGATACGGTTCCACATTACAGGCAGTTCATGGACGAGAGAGGTATAGGCGCCAACGACATAAACAGCCTGGAAGATATCAAGCTTTTTCCAATCCTCACCAAGAAAGAGACCCTGGAGCTAAGCGAATCAATTGTTTCGACAAAGTACCCGAGATGGTTCATACGAACCACCCACACCAGTGGGACAACGGGCACACCTCTCAAGCTAAAGCGGTCGCTCTTTTCGATCGGAGACGAACATGCGTTTGTGCGTCGTCAGTGGGACTGGGCCGGCATAGGTTTCAATGACAGATGTGCGTATCTCAAAGGCCAGGTAATAGGTGAGTCGGATTCCAAGAGCAAACGCCTCTACGCCTACGATCCTATCATGAAAGAATTGCATTTGTCGACCTATAACCTCTCTATTAAGAGGGCCGAAGATTATGCAGAAATACTCAGACGTTATAAGGTCAAAGCCATTGTAGGATACCCTTCTGCAGTCAACATATTCGCCCGGGGATGTTTGGATTCAGGCATTGAACTTAAGTTGCGGTCAGCTTTGCTCACCTCTGAGATTGTTACAAAATCTACGCGAGACATGATTGCCAAAGCGTTTGATTGTAAGGTATATGATTTCTATGGAGCTGCTGAACGAGTGAGCTATATTCATACATGTGAACACGGTAGCTACCACATAGTACCAGAGTACGGAGTGACTGAAACAATCCCTGTAGGCAACGATGACAAGCAGCGCTGCAAGATAATTGCCACGGGGTTTTGGAACCTTGCGATGCCCCTAATCAGATATGATACTGAAGATATTGTTGTATTATCGGATAAGAAATGCCCATGCGGCAGGGCATTCCGTGTGGTCCAGTCTATCGACGGTAGAGAGGGCGATGTGATCAGGACGCCTTCTGGCGTAGAGTTAGGCGTATGTATCGTCGCGTATATCGTATATGTCTCATGTGGTACTGAGGGGATAGTCGAGAGTCAAATTATTCAGGATGCTCCGGATCATATTACTATTGAATATGTACCTGACAAAGGACTCTCCTCGGAACTTTTGTCTGAATGGAATAAGAACCTGGCTAAACATCTGCCGGACGATCTGAAATTCACTGTGAAGAAGGTGGACGCGGTTCAAAGGACGGATAGTGGCAAGATTAAGCCCATTGTTTCGCACATCACTTCATCGAGGTTAAACAATGATTGAAGGTTATGATATCGTTTGCTTCGGCCCGAGCGACTGGTGGAGTATGAATCCCAGTTGCACAACTCATATAATGAAGAGGCTGGCTGAGCAAAACAGGGTTCTCTATGTTAATCCTTTCAGTTCCGATATCTTGGGTTGTGCAACTTCCGGGCATAGAAGAAGGCTTGGCATCAGGATCGTCAGAAAGCTGAAAAGCGTTACCAAGTTTCTGAAAAAACCGAGAAAGAATTTGTATGTGTTTAGCCCTATATTTATTCCTGTGCAAGGAAAGCGCTGGTTCGATATTTTGAACAATGTATTGCTCTATTTACAACTTAAATCAATTTGCAAACTTGTTGGTATTTCCAAGCCAATACTCTGGTTGGAGAATGTCAGAGCGGCGGATATGATGGGCTGGTTCCAGCAGGCTCTGACCGTATATCATGTATCCGACCTCTTTGCGGCCGATTCATATACCTCCAGTTCGGAATTTCAGCATAAGCGGGAAAAGCATATTTCCAAAGAAAGCGATTTGCTGATTTGTGTTTCAAAAGAGTTATATTCACTCAAGCTCAAGGAGTGGGACAATGTACACTATCTGCCACACGGAGTGGATTTTGAACTATTTCAGAATGCCGCCAGGGAAGGTCGTGGAACAGCCGAAATTGCAGGTATTTCCAAGCCGATAGCAGGTTATTTTGGAACGATGACCGCACATAATGATATCGAATTGTTGCACTATTGTGCGCAAAATTTGCCTGATGTGTCGTTTGTTTTAGCGGGCCAAATAACCGGCGGTGATTACTCGGGACTTACACGATTGCCCAATGTACATATTCTTGGCAGAATACCCTATGAAAAGATTCCGCAATTGTGCGCGTGTTTCGATGTCTGTATGTTACAGTGGAAGATGAGTGAATGGATTCGAAATTGCAATCCCTTGAAAATGATTGAGTACATGGCATCGGGCAAACCTATCGTATCAGTGGAAATCAAGGAAGCTGTGCAATACTCCGACATACTCAGCGTAGCAGAGAATAAGGAGCAGTTCTGCAAGCTGATTCAGTGGGAATTACTGAATGACACGCCGGAAAGGGCCCGAAGCAGAGTCGAGATTGCAAGAAAACATAGCTGGGAAAAGCATGTCGAAGAACTCTCGGATCTGATAATAGAGGCGCTGGCTAAGAAACGAAACGTGAAGGAAGTCGAACCGGAATTGGCTTAGGGGATAAGAACATAGACGAACTGAAAATAGCTTGTGTTGGGGACACAATGTGCGGGGACTCATTCAGCCAAATTGGATTTGGTGTGGCTTCAAGTCTGGATAAACACGGGCGTGATTTTATGTCAAAAGATATCACGGACATCTTATCAGAGCATGACCTTGTTCTTTGCAATGTTGAATGTGTTCTATCTGATGTTGGACGGAAAGATAACAGCTTGCGGACTTTACACATGCGTGGTCGGCCGGAAGTAGCAAACTACCTGGCAGGTTGGGGGATAACAGCGGCCAATGTTGCCAATAATCACATTCTTGAACAGGGTCTTGGGGCAGCTCAAGATACAGTAAAGCAACTGGAGAAAGCCGGAATTCGAGTGGTAGGTTCCGGCGGGGATGGTCTTTTTCAGCATGGTGTAAGAGCAGAAAAGATCGATCTCGGAGATCATTTGGTTGCCGTAGTTGGTGTTTGTTTTAGGGATGAGAAGTATGCTTTCTACAACGATGATATTGACGAAGTGCTTGCGATTATAGAGGCTGAAGCGTCCGGAGGAAGACTTGTGATCGTTTCTGTTCATTGGGGAGATGAACTGATTGCCCAACCGAGTATTTGGCAGAGGGATATTAAAAAACGTTTTGAGAAAGCAGGAGCCGGGATGATTATTGGCCATCACCCTCATGTTGTTCAGGGTGTTGATGATTCGTCTGATTGTTTTGTGGCTTACAGTCTTGGCAATTTTATCTTTGACATGCCTTCTGAGCTTACAGGTTGGTCCGTGATCTTGAGTATTACAGTATCAGGAAAGAGGATTGTGAAATGGGAGCCAATTCCGATCTTGCGAGGTGATGATTGCCGACCGGTACTTGCCATGGGCAAGAGAAAGGAATCGCTGGAAAGAAAGATGATGAGGTTGTGTGAGATCTGCATGCAGGAAATAGAAGATAGAGATAGATTTGAGAAGGAATATCGCCGTGAATTGCGAGCGCTCGACTACGAGTGTAGAAGACAGTTATGGCGCAGCATTGCGACGAACTTTTTCCGTTACCGGTCCGTATTCCGGCCTCAGATACTGATTCGACCTATACAAAGACGGCTTAATCGATGGTGAGATCTAACAATACTAAAATGAAAATTTACATCACTGCATCGGCGGAATTGGTACTTCAAGAAGTGTTCAAACATCTATAGATTGAATGGGCGAGATATGACCGAACGGGAACGTCTGCGAATTTGTCTTGCCGCTTCGGCAGGAGGGCACTTGTCCCAACTGCTCAAGCTGGCTTCAAGCTGGGAGGGCTATGATGTTTTCAGTGTCACGACGACAGAAGTTGTGCGCGACAAGCTGAGCAAATTCGGCGGAGTTTATGTTGTGGGGGAGTGCAACAGACAGCATCCAGTACGGGTGATTAAAGTATTGCTTCGGTGCATCAGGATTGTGTTCAGGGAGAGGCCTGATGTTGTGATCAGTACGGGAGCGGCGGCTGGATGTATGTTATGCCTGCTGGGCAAAATGCTGGGTGCGAAAATTATATGGATCGACAGTATTACCAACGTGGAGCGAATCTCTCTCTCGGGAAGATTGGTTCGCTATGTCGCTGATTTATTCCTCGTGCAATGGCCTGAACTGGCCGGCAGATACAAGAAAGTCGAATTTGTCGGGGCGGTGGTATGATTTTTCTGACCGTTGGAACGCAATTTCCGTTTGACCGCCTCGTCAGGGCTGTGGACAAGGCTCTTGAATCGGGAAAGCTTGCTGAGGAAGTATTGGCGCAGATAGGCGATAGTCCGTATCATCCGAGGAACTTTGAGGCGGTCCCGGAACTGGAAAAGAGTGTGTTCGACAAGCACTTCCGCGAAGCGGACGGTGTAATAAGTCACGCAGGAATGGGTTGCATCACTATGGCGCTGGAAAACAGTAAACCTCTGTTGGTCATGCCGAGACTAAAGAAGTACGGCGAAGTGGTTAACGATCATCAAGTGGCGATTGCAAAGAAGTTCGAAAAGCTTGGTCATCTGCTGGTGGCGTACAGTGACGAAGAGTTGCTGGATAAAATTAAGTTTTTAAGAGGTTTTGTGCCGCAGAAACGAGAATTTCATTGTGAAGCAGTGGCGGCGAGGATATCGGATTTTTTGCGTCGGATTGACGAGGAAAGATGATGCGTAACCCGGGCATCCGGATTATTATATGAGCTTCGCCGTGCAGGAAGATAGAATGTCTTGTGGATTCCTAATCGGACTGTGCTTGAGCTAACGGGCCGCTGAAATAACGCCGAGGACGGGCCAACGGCGGCCGGTTCAAGCAAGAATTGAATGATTGAAAGATAGGCGGATGGCAATCAAAATTGTTGAACATGCGCTTGAGTATCAAGATCGAGTCCGGGCATTTAACCGGCGAATGAAGGAGAAAGGTTCGGCCTGGGCATTCTATGAAAATCCGGTCCCGAGATGGATCCCCAAGAGAGGCGATCAGTCCACTTGGCGCCAATACTATCTGGCCCTGGATGACGACGAAGAAGTTCGCGGCGGCTATTGTTTGAAGCATCAAACATTCTGGTTCGGCGGCCGCGTGCACAAGATTGCCAGTTTTCAAGGTCCGGTTTCGGAGGGCGCTGTCGATCGAAAGTACGGCTTAGCTGCAGTGTGTATGGTACGTGATATGTTGGCGCGTGAGCCGAATCTGTTTGCCTTTGGTGGCAACGAGGACATTACAAGGCTGCTTCGGGCAAACAGATGGAGCGTGTTACACACCCCCCTGTGTTTGAAAGTCATCCGGCCTTATCGTTTTTTGCGTCTGAATCGTATGTTGAGAAACTCGACGTCTCGTAGATGGATTCTGGACGGTCTCGCTTTTTCCGGGCTGGGCTGGATAGGATTGAAGAGCCTGAGTTCCATGAGAACGATCGCACACCGCCATCCCCTGCTTGCAGACTGTGAGATCGTGGAAACGTTTTGCGACTGGACTGACGAATTGTGGCTCAGTTCCCGCGAGTCGTATGACGTCTCGGCGGTCAGGGATAGCGAAGCATTGAACCTGCTGATGCCGAAAGATGGCTGGCCGCCGGTCATTCGCCTGAAGATCACATTCGGTAGCCAGGTCATCGGCACCGCTGCCGTCCTTGATACTCCGATGCAGGACGACCGTCGATTCGGATGCCTTCGTGTCGGAACAATTGTGGATAACTTCGGCCTGTTGGCACACAGCCCGCGAATCGTGGCTGTGGCCACCAATCTACTCGAACAAAGAGGTGTTGATCTGATCGTCTCCTACCAAACCCATCCGCAATGGTTGGAGGCATTCCGTGCCAATGGCTTCCAGGTACTGCAGAATCGCCGGGTGTTGGCTTTGTCCCCATCTCTTGAACGGCAATGGGGCCACGCCGAATCATTGTTGTGCGACCTTCATATGAATACTATAGACGGGGACGGACCTTTGGGCCTGGCGCCGGTGGGCTCGTTGCGGTCCGCGACGTATCCCGAGCAGCCCGAGGCTGGCTTTTATTGGAAGGATGATGCTGAGGAATAAGGATCCAATATCGGTGAATTCACGGCAACCTTACAGGAGGCTGTGTTTTGACAGGAAGGCCAATGTATGCCAAAAAGGCAGGAATGATGATAACGTCAAATTTCTAAAAAAAGACAAAACTACATATATAAAGTCTTTGCTTGCCAAGATTTCTCGGCGCAGAGGATTCTGCAAACCAAGACCAAATCATGAGGAGACTCAGAGATGAGGCACATCGATACTGTACGGGGATTCATAGTTGAGAATTTTCTTTTCGGAGATGGAGAGTCGCTTGGTGAGGATACGTCATTGATGGAAGAGGGTATCATGGACTCCACAGGAATTCTGGAGTTGCTATTCTTCATCGAGGAGACTTTTGGCTTCAGTGTCGAGGATGATGAGCTCATTCCGGAAAACATGGATAGCTTGCAGAATATTACCGGGTTCATTGACCGGAAACTTAATCTGAAATCCGCAAAGGAAGCATAAATTTAGAGGAAAGCTCGAAATGGCTGCCTTTCATAACCTCTGATTTGCAGCTACGTTCCGTGTTTTGGAGATTGTTATGGATTTTCACAAAGATGTTCTTAAGCTTGAAAACAAAAGCGAGGTTGAACGTATTTGCGAATTTATTCGGCAAGAGCTGCGCGTTATGAAACGTGATGGTATCGTGATTGGGCTGAGCGGCGGTATAGATTCTGCATTATGTTCCGCTCTTTGTGTGGAAGCATTAGGTAAAGATAGAGTATTTGGCTTGATTCTTCCGGAGAGGGAGTCCAATCCTATAAGCGCTGAATATGCAAGCAAACATGCGAAAAAACTGAGCATAGAAACACAGACGGTTGACATTACGCCTACACTCGAAGCTTTCGGAGCTTACCGGAAGAGAGATGATGTGATTAGGGGAATCTTTCCTGAGTATGACAGTGAGTCCAAGTCGAAAATTACTCTTCCTGCCGACTTACTCTCCAAAGATTCTTTGAATGTCTTTACCCTGAAAATTGACGATGGCAAGGGCAATGTAAAGACAGCAAGACTGAACAAGAAGGCGCTGAATGGGATTGTAGCCGCCACCGATTCCAAACACAGAACAAGGATGATGCATCTTTATTATTATGCGGAAATGAAGAATTACATCGTTTGCGGCACAACCAACAAAACCGAAGTCATAGAGGGATTCTTTGTGAAATACGGAGATGGCGGAGTGGATATTGAACCGCTAAGCCATCTCTATAAGACCCAGGTGTACCAGCTTTCGGAACACCTTGGAGTAATTCGTGAAATCATTGAGAGGGCACCGAGTCCGGACACGTGGAGTTTCCAAGTAAACGATGAGGAATTCTATTTCCGCATCCCCTTCGAGATACTCGATCTTTTGCTTTTTGCGTGGGAGTATAACATTCCTACCGAACAGGTCTGTGAAGTTATGGATTTAACCGAAGATCAGGTGAAAAGAGCAATGAGAGATTTTAATGCCAAATATAATGCGACCAGGCATCTCAGACAGTTGCCGCCGACACTTGAATAAGGAAATATAATTATTCGTAGCTAAAACTAAGGATCCCTTGAAGTAGCAAGGATATGAACAAATGATCGAATTCGATCCTACATTGGTACACGATTGGTTATCACATTCAGCTCGGCGTTTTCACGATCGTGCAGCCCTCGTGTGTGACGAGCAGCGTATGGAAACCTTCATGGTTCCGAAGTATGTCGAATTTTTAGAAAACCTGCCAAAAACACCAAACGGCAAGATAGACAAAAAACAACTGAAAAAACGTGGGAACAAAGGAATTTTCAGTCAAAGGATGTCGAGTCAATAAATGTAAAAGGTACTAATTTATGCAGATTAATCGTTTTCTCGAGAATGCAGCCGAAAAATACCCGGACAAACAAGCAGTATGGTATAAAAACGAATGGATGACATATGCTGAAATAGAAACTCTTTCAAATAAAATGGCTAACTATTTGAAAGAAGTCCGAATTTCCAGAGGAGACAGGGTTGCGATACTTTACGAGAATTCATTTGATTATGTAATTTCATATTTTGCCATACTTAAGATTGGAGCGGTTGATGTTTCACTGAATACGGATACTACGGTGGAAACACTAATTCATGCCTTAAATGACTCTGGTGCAAAAGCAGTAATAACAAACAAAAGACAAGCTAAGTGTCTTGTTCCGGCACTAAGAAAGGCGCCTGAACTTAAAGAAGTGATTGCCGATCAACAGGATTTGTCAGATTACCAGGATATTGGGCATTGCAATCAGATTAACCTGAGGGAGATTTATAATAACGGTAAAGCCGTTCACCCGGATGTGAAGTGTATAGATTTGGATCTTGCATCCATTGTTTATACCTCCAGCAGCACTGGTGTCCCGAAAGGAGTGATGCTAAATCATCTTAATATGGTTAGCAATGCTAAATCCATAATTAAATACCTCGAATTAACTGACAAGGATAGAGTGATGGCTGTGTTACCGTTCTTTTATATTTATGGCAGATCACTTTTAACAACGCACTTTTGTGTTGGTGGTTCGGTTGTAATTGATAATAGATTTGTCTTTCCTCAGGTAATTTTGGAGACAATGAAGCAGCAAAAGGTAACTGGTTTTGCCGGTGTTCCTTCTACATTTTTATTTTTACTTAATAGGTCGACAGTAAGAGATTTTGAGTTTGAATCGCTTCGCTATGTGACTCAAGCTGGAGGGTCGATGGTGCCAAGTGTTCAAAAGAAAGTGGCGAAGGTCTTTGCACCTGCAAAATTATTCATTATGTATGGTGCAACTGAAGCGGGACCAAGATTGTCATATCTCGATCCCGATATGCTTGACGTAAAATGGGGTTCAATTGGTAAAGCAGTATCGAATGTTGAATTATTCGTAGTCGATAAAAATGGCAATAGGCTGCCGCCAAATTGTACCGGAGAAATAATTGCCAGGGGTTCTAATATAATGGCAGGTTACTGGAATGATCCGATTGCAACCTCCAGGGTATTAAAAAATGGTTGCTATTATACAGGTGACATTGGAAAAATTGATAAGGATGGTTATATATATTTTGTCGGGCGATACAAAGATATAATAAAGGTAAGTGGTTTCAGGGTAAGTTCCAAGGAAGTTGAAGATGTCTTGCTGGAAATCGATGAAATTCATGAAGTTGCGGTAATAGGCGTCGACGATCCTATTCTGGGCGAAGCTATTAAGGCCTTTATAGTTCTTAGGGACAATGCCGAGTTTACCAAAGAAAATATCAGGAACGCTCTGAAGGACAAGTTGCCTCCTTATAAACATCCTTCTCATATCGAGTATGTTACTTCTATACCTAAAAATAAATCCGGAAAAGTACTTAAGATAAAATTGAAGAGACAACACAAACTACAAAAATAATTAATATACGATTGGGGAACATGTTGGGAGAGTATGATTATGGAAGATATGGTATTCTCTGATAATGCATTAGAACTAGATTATGCACAAGAAGCGGAAAAGATAACTCGCGTTCTTCGTGAAGTGGTTATGAAGCGATATAAGAAGAAGGGCGTGGTAGTTGCTTTGTCCGGAGGTATTGACAGTAGCGTTGTAGGCGCCCTTTGCGTCCGTGCATTTGGTAAAGAACGCGTATTAGGACTTCTAATGCCGGAGCAGGACTCCGCTCAGGAAACACTCGAATTAAGCAGGCTTATTAGTAATCATTTGGAAATACTAACTGTCTGTGAAGACATTACAGGCATTCTGGAAGCTGTCGGGTGTTATAGGCGACGAGATGAAGCAATTAAGAGTGTTGTACCCGAGTATGGTCCGGATTATAAATGCAAGATTGTTCTTCCGAGCGTATTGGAGGATGATAGGTATAGGATATTTTCAGTAGTGGTTCAGTCTCCGGATGGCGAGCAGACAAAAGTCAGATTGACGCCGGCCGCCTATCTGGGGATCGTGGCTGCTACCAATTTCAAACAGCGGACGCGCAAGATGCTGGAATACTACCACGCCGACCGGCTCAATTACGCCGTTACCGGAACGCCAAACCGCCAGGAATACGACCAGGGCTTCTTCGTCAAGCTCGGTGACGGCGCCGCCGACATAAAACCCATTGCGCACCTGTATAAGACTCAGGTCTACAAGATGGCAGAGTTCCTCGGTGTCCCGAAGGAAATCTGCAATCGGCCTCCTACCACAGATACTTATTCCATGCAGCAAAGCCAGGAAGAGTTCTATTTTTCTGTCCCTTACGACAAAATGGATCTCTGCCTATACGGTAAAAACAACGGAGTCTCGCCTGGTGAGGTAGCTGCTGCGGCGGAAATGACGGCCGAGCAGGTGGATCGCGTCTACCGTGATATAGACGCCAAGCGAAATGCCACGCGTTATCTCCACGCTCCGCCTCTGCTGATCGAAAAGGTGGAGGAAATTTCATCTTGACCCTGGAAAAGGGCTGTGAAAATAACTTGCATACTGGCCCCGGTATATTATGAAGATCAAGAGACGCCTACTCTAAAACGAAGCCTTTCTTCGACCTGGCCCTGATAGAATCAGTCAATCCGGACGGTTTTAGATGTTATGCTGCCAAAGGGACGGAAAAAGTCAATGTCATGGCGTCTGAATACACCGATGATGGTGGACACATTAACAGCCGGGGCAGGAAAAAGGTAGCCGAACAATTGCTGATAATCCTCGCTGAAATGGCGAGCAATTCTTAAATGTTTATCATGTATATTTTTGTTTTTGTATGGAAGCTGTGAATTGAAATTACTCGTTGACAACCAAACTATAAAAGCGCTGTCTAATCCGATAATTGGAGTCAAGCCTGCAGTCGTTTTCCGGCAGCCCCGGATAGCCAATATCGAAAGGCTGCGTATTGTCTCAGCGTTTGCTGTTGCCTCCTTTCACGTCCATGGTTGGTTCCCGCGGAGTATTGGTGTGGCCGGTTTCATTATCTTGTTATTGAGTTTTTGTGCTTTTGTCGTAAATAGGCCGGAACCATATAGCATCAAAAATCTGGCGAAAAAAAAGGCACAACGTTTACTGAAACCGTGGCTGTTTTGGTCGATGATATATTGTGGACTTAGTTTGGTGAAGATGATTTCTCAGGATCTGACGTTTTCAGACGTTTTTTCTCCGACGATGCTTTTAACCGGGACTCGAATACATCTATGGTTTCTGCCTTTTGCTTTTTTTGCTGCTTTACTTCTCGCTTTAATACATCGAAGAATAGTAAATATTCCTGACTCATTCACTATTATAACTGCGATTTCAATTGGCACTTTGTGTATATTTGGCTGTTCAATGATCCAGTCCCGGATTCCACTACCAACGCCCCTGACTCAATGGCTGTTGGGATTGCCGGCAATACCTCTTGGTTTTGCTATTGGTCGGATCAAAATTCTAAAGAGAATCGAAGACAGGCGAAAGTATTTTGTGTTCGTAATTCTTTCTGCGATGGCAGTAAGTGCGGTATGTATGGTACTTTCCTGGCTGAGTCATGGAACATGGTTGGATTTCGGCAGTAAATATGCGATTCGATATTTTGTATCTATCACAATATTCTGTTGTGCACTGAATTGGCGGGGCAACATGGATCCGATTTCGAGAAATTTGGTGCCATTATCTTATGGAATCTATCTTATTCATCCTTTGGCGACTGTCCCATTTTATCAGTTCGGAATAGCTATACAGCATCCGTTGGTGTTGCTGTTTTTAGTGCTGTCTGTTTCATCGCTGATAATCCTTGCTTTCAGGAAAACGCCTTTGAAGCAGTTTGTTTGATATCGATAGGGCCGAAAGTATCTAAATGCAAAATGTCAAAGCTATTATACTTGTGGGCAGTCGTGACTTTGGGCGGTGTCCGATAGCGTCAAGTTTGCCCACGGCCATGTGGCCGGTAGCAGGGAAACCTGTGCTGGAACGACTGCTGATCCATTTAGCAGATCAGGGTATAAAACAGACAGTTGTTTGCGGCAGTGGTGTAAGTTCATTACCGGCCGAAAAGATTCTTGCTGATGATCGTATGGAATTAAGTTTTTTGGATGAATCTTTACCGGCGGGTACCGCAGGGTGTATTCGCGAAGCTGTGAGCAATGAAACCGAAGCATTACTAATGGTATTTCCCGCCAGTATAGTATGTCCTCCGGAAATCGACGTGCTGATAAAGGCGCACCGTGACGGTCAATCTGATTTAACTGTGATGTTGAATCCATGTGATGCAGACAATACAAATATAGGCCAGGCGTCTGGAATATATGTCTGCGATCCATGTATCCTGGAACATATCCCAAAGGCCGGTTATTTCGATATCAAAGAAGGCTTGATTCCTAAGATGCTACTTGCCGGCAGAAGCGTTCATGCAGCAAAGCTGTCCAGTCACGCCGGAAATTTTCGGAATCGGCAGGAATACTTATGTGCCGTATCCAATTACCTTGAAAAAGTTCCAAAGCTGAATGAGGATTTGAAGCCCCTTAAAAATTCCGATTCCCGGGATATGTGGCTGGCAGATAATGCCAGGGTTGATCCTGAAGCAAGAATTAATGGGCCGGTTATTATCATGGATAGCGCAACAGTATCAAGCGGGGCGATTGTTCTCGGGCCGACGATCATCGGAGCAAATGCTGCTGTCGGTCAAGATAGCGTTGTAATCAATAGTGTGTTGTGGGATGGAGTTAAAGTAGGCTCAAATTGCCGAATCCGGAGATGTGTAGTCGACTATCACGCGACTGTTCGAGATAATGCTGTTTTGGATGAAAAATCCATATCATTCAAGCCGGAGAGAATGTTGAAACGTGTGGTTAATCTTGCCTCAACGATTGCAAAGAATAACTCAATTAGATTGCAGCGTGCGTTAAAACCACTTGGTAAAATTTCCGAAAAACTGCCGAATTGGACATATTCGAACAGAAAAAACACTCTTGCATTCCTCGCATCAGGCCTTGTCTTAATTGCCTTTATTTGGTCTTACCGGTCTGGCCTTGTTGAGCTTTGGAGTTTGTTGCTGAGAAGTGATGAATATTCCTCCGGCCTGTTTGTTCCTTTTCTATGTGTTTATATCTTGTGGTCAAGACGACAGGATATTGCTCAGTGCCCTATTAGGCCTTCTATCTGGGGTTTGTTTGCTTTCATAATAGCTCAGGTAGTAAGACTTATGGGGCTGTTCCTTATGTATAATTCAGCAGAAAGACTATCCATTATCCTTAGTATTGCCGCGTTAGTATTGCTGTTGTTTGGCTGGCAGCTTTTCCGGAAGGTATCTACGATATTATTGTTCCTGTGTTTAATGCTGCCATGGCCTAACATCATCCAGTACTTCATTGGGCTGCGACTTCAAAGCTGGGCTACTTCATCGGCAATTTTCTGCCTCGAGATAATAGGATACGAGGTAATACGGGAAGGCAATATTATACATATTGGCGATGTGAGCGTTGCTGTAGTTGAAGCGTGTAACGGCTTGAGAATGATTACCGCTTTTTTTGTTATTACCGGCCTGGTTGTCCTGCTGGTCAAACGGGCATGGTGGGAAAAACTGATCATTCTGGTATCAAGCCTGCCCATTGCCTTACTTTGCAACACTGTACGATTGGCAATTACAGCCATGTTTTTCACGGTACTTGAAGGTGAGTATTGGGAAAAAATATTCCATGACTTTGGCGGGTATGCAATGATGCCATTAGCCCTTGCTGCGGTAGTTGGCGAGCTTTGGCTTTTGACAAAACTGACTGTGCTCCCGGTCAAAGAAAAAGCAATAATAATTACAAGGCAGAGAGGTTGAGTAACCATTTGTAGCGAGCCGTTTTGCAGAAGATTGAAGAATTAGGCTCGAAACCTGATTAGAATGACAAATCTTTATCGAAGGAGTAATCAAAATGAACGAATTAGATAAATATCATGACCAGGAAATTGTTAATTTACAAATTCCACCCGAAGAAGGTAGTGAAGCTACAACGGATATGGTCGCCGGTATTCTTCGCCGATGGTACATTGTATTACTGATATTTTTATTAGTGTGCGGAATCGGGCTGCCTGCCGTTTGGCTTGTGGTCAAACCTGTATACAATGTAACCGGCGCGATAAGGATCGCTCCCATTTTAGCAGATATCCTGACTGGCGGAGAAGACAGCGGAGGAATATCGAACTATGAGAGCTTTATGAATACTCAGGCAGAGAAAATCACCAGCAACGCGGTGGTTCAGAGAGTGGCGGACGATCTGATAGACAAGAATCTGTCCTTCTTTGATAATGAACCAACGGGTTTGGTCTCAAAGTGGAAGAAGAAACTATTGGGTACACCAACGAAAACAGAGCCGGCGAGGAAATTAAAACAGGCTATAGTTGACCAGGAAATCCTCATAGGTGCAAGACGTGGCACTGAGCTGATAAATATCGGTATGCAAAGCACAAATGAAGAAGAAGCGAAGCAGATTGTGAATTCCTTTATCAGGGCGTATATGGAGATCGAAGTTGTCAATTCGGATGATGATGAGAATCGTCAGCTTGCTATCCTGGAAAACAGGCGTGACTTTCTTTACGAAAAGATAGATAACGACCGCCAGACGATCTACCAGTTGGGGCAGGAATATGGAAGTGTTGCCCTTGAAGGCCGGCAGGACATGATGTTAGAACGTGTTGCAAGCCTGCTGACCACATTAACAAGTGTCGAGGCCGAAAGAATTAAACTCGAAGCACAGGTCCAATTACTCGAACGAACGAGGGAGCAGGCGATCTTGCCCGAGGAGTTGCTGAAGATGAGGCAGGATTATATAAATCAGGATCCTGCGGTCGTGGCTTTTACGGGAAATATCACGCAATTAGAACAAGATCTTATTGTTGCCCAGCAGACGTTATCCCCGATGAATCCTGAACTTTCGCGTAAATCTGAACTATTAAGAATATTGAAGGAACACCTGGCGGAGCGAAAGCAAGAGGCCAGCAGCGCTTTTGATGTACTGGTGGCAAAGGAAACCGCGGAGGCCGGTAACAAACAGCTTGTAGCCAAACGTAGTGAGCTGGAACAAACGCGAGAGTATGAAAAACGTCTTGAAGATATACTATCTCAACAAGATATTCAAACCATTGGAGTCGGCCGTAAGCAACTGACAATTCAGGAATTGCAGGATAGATTGGACTCAGCGAAAGAAGCGTATGGTCTCGTGCTCAAGCGTATACAGACTTTGGAACTGCAGCGAAAGCGTCCGACAAGAATTTCAGTGCATTATAACGCAGACATGGCCTCTATTAACGATAAGCGGGTAAAATATTCAATAGCACTGGTTTTCGGTTCGCTTATTTGTGGCATGGGATTAGCGTATCTTCGAGATAAAGCCGATCAGAGTCTGCGGACACCTGATGACTTGGCGAAGCGTATGGGTATTCGAATAATCGGAACTACTACAAGTTTGAACACCGTCAAGCCGGCTCTTCTTCCGGAACAGATAGTCGGAGATTACCAGACTATTCGAGCAAACCTGGGGCTTCTTGGCGGCAGAGGAATCCCGAAGAAACTGGTTGTTACCAGTCCCAGCATGAAGGAGGGCAAAACTACATTTTCCGTTAACCTTGCGACAAGCCTGTCCGAGTCGGGGAAAAAGGTATTACTCATAGATGGTGACTTGAGGAAACCTGATGTTGCACGGCTGTTGAATCTTCCGAGGGATTCGAGGGGACTGCATGACGTTCTCTGCGGCGTAAAATTTGAGCAGGCTGTTTTCTCCGTAGTTTCGACGGGCCTGGATGTGCTTGCGGCTGATTTTCACGATGCAGCAGATGCTTACGAGCTGTTAGCTTTGCCTTCGACAGCTAAACGCATAAATATGATCAGCAAAAAGTACGATCACGTGATTATCGATACTCCTCCTGCACTGGTTTTCCCCGATGCTCTTATGTGGGCTAAAATTGGAAATGCGGTTATTTTGGTCAGCTATGCCGGCCATACCACCTTGCCGGACCTAAAAGAAGCGAAGGAACGACTGGCACAAATAAATGTCAAAGTGCTGGGTACCGTACTGAGCAGTGTTCAGGCTGAGCATAGTTATTACCGTCACGGTCATAGTTATTATGCGCAAAATGCTGAATCAAGGGAGAGCGCCAAAATCTCCAGGAAGAAACTGATGTTCTCAATGGAAGAGAGTCCGGATTATGCCGACGACTCGGAAACACACGAGTCTGAATAGCCTGCCGAAGATGATAACAATGTCTCCGAGGCCGACGATGACAATGAACCGGCCGAGGCTTAATTCACGGGATATTAATTCTCTTTCTTCCCGGATGGTCCGGCACCAATTGAGCTTAGAGTCACATCTGATTAGTGCGGACTTATAAATATTGTTCCTTAACTTATCCATGAATATGATTCTTCTACACAGGGATTCTGCAGACGGCAGCGGTGAGAGTCTGCTTCGGTTTGCTCTGGCTAACGAGCCAGTCGCCGGCGTTATTCTCGATGGATTGTGCAGACGCTCAAACAGGGACATCGAAAAGGGTTCCATTTATCGATTCCCCGCAAAATATGGCACCGACAAAACTATTTGTGCCGTACCTGATGAATGGGCAATTGAACCGTGCGAATCCATGTATCGAAACCAATCCTCGCAACAACCTTCATTTGATGCCGGTCCGAATGTAATACGCTACAAAGAAAATGTGCCTGTCTCCTGCGAGTTTGTGCGCAGAGTCACACAAAATGGAAGCTCGGATTCATGGTTCGTTGTATCCAACGGGCGGTATGACACACAAATCAACATCGAATTACTCGATAAGGTACTTGCAGGCGTTCAGGCGGACATGGTGGCGATTAATGCAGTACCCGGATTGCTGGGACAGCGTGAGAAAGTGCGATTGACAACTGAGGGCAAGGTAGCAGGTTTCCGCCGGGCGTACTCGGATTCGGCCGAGTTCGCATTTGTTTCGGCGGAATGGCCTCATCATCTTTTTATTAAAACCAACGTTCTCGATCAGGTATTGGTGGATGATGTTTTGCCTTTATCTTTTTCCGCTCTTTTAGAAATATGCCGGTCAAAAGAATTAATATTACGGGCGATTAACGTGGGTGGAAAAGTACTGGATTTGGAAACTGAAGATGGATTGCTGAACTTCTGTGAAACAAGGCTTTCGAATATTCAGGATTCTAAATCATCCGAACTTCGGGATTCGAATATAATATCCGAAGATGCAAGACTAACAGGGAAGGTGCTGTTAGGAAAGAATATTCACATCGGTCCGAAGGCCGTTGTTATTGGTCCGACCATTATCTGCAATAATGCCAGGATTGAGCGGGGGGCTGTTGTAAATTCATCAATTGTCGGGCCGGAAGTTTGTGTACCTAAGAATCAATTTGTACAGGAACGAGTTATCAAAGGGCCGCAATGCGATTGGAAGCGAATTGCTCGACGCAAAAGCGATAGAAGCTTGTCGCAAGATACCTATGGGTCTTTTCGCGTTTGGCCGGGATTTTCTTATACACGATGTTTCAAACGGATTGCCGATTGTTTTGCTGCGGCGATAGTGCTAATTCTTTTTGCCCCTGTTATACTGTTCGTGGCCCTGGCAATAAAATTAACTTCGCCGGGCCCGGTGTTTTATAAGGATCGACGTCAGGGGCTGCACGGGAAGCAGTTAAACTGTCTGAAATTCAGGACGATGATTACCGGGGCTGATAAGATACAGGAAATATTGCGAATCGTCAGCCAGGTGGATGGCCCGCAATTCAAGATAGCCAATGATCCGCGAATCAATACCGTCGGCCGGTTTCTGCGAGAGACATATATCGACGAAATACCCCAGTTCTTTAATGTTCTGATTGGCCAGATGAGTATTGTCGGCCCAAGGCCTTCGCCCGAATCGGAGAATACGTTGTGTCCGTTTTGGCGTGACGCCCGGCTATCGGTTAGGCCGGGGATTACGGGGCTCTGGCAGGTGTATAGGACACGCGAGCCAATGAAGGACTTTCAGGAATGGATACATTATGACTCCAAATATGTCAGAAATCTGTCGCTGAAGATGGATTTATGTATATGTTGGAAAACGGTCAGGAAACTTTTAGGAAATTTCATTAACCAATTCTAACTTTTCGAAAGGGCGGGTAAATGCCGGGAAGATATTTCAACTGGAAATTGGCAATTGTTTTAGTCATCAGCCTTATTGTTTTAGGCGTAAGTGCTTTTGGGCTGCGCCAATGGCGCAGAACCAATAGAGCCGAGCAGGGTTTTATTCTTGGCAATACAGCGTATGACGAGCATAGGTGGGAAGATGCGGCGGAACATCTGGGGAGATATATTGCTTTAGAACAAGGCGATGTATCGTCGCTTCTCAAATATGCTGATGCACAGCTTAAAATCAGGCCTGCCAAACGTAACAGAATTCAACAGGCTATCGGAGCATATCGAACTGTATTAAGAATAGATAGAAATAATTCCGAGGCTGCTATACAGCTTACTGAAATTTATCTGGGTATCGGCAGCCCCGGCCAGGCTGAACTCACTGCTAAAAGACAGCTTGAGACCAATCAGGATCCCGGGCTTCGGAGAATGTTTGCCCGGGCGCTGGCCGGACAACGAAAGTTCAAAGAAGCGGCAGCGGAATTGAAGACCATTTTACAGGAACATCCTGAGCAAATATTGGCTTACGAAACATTAGGTTGGCTCATAGAGCAGCGTCCGGAAGATTTCACAGAGCTGCCGTCCCATTGGTACAATCAAGCCGTGGAGAAAAATCCATCTTCAGCTTTGGCGTATATAATCCGTGTGGCTTTCTATCAAAGAAGCGAAGACGTGACCAGGGCTTTAGCTGACTTAGAGCAAGCAGAAAAGCAGGATTTGTCTGATTCCACGGTCCGGTTGCGCCTTGCAAAAGAACTTATAAACTTAAATATTCTGGACAGGGCGGAAGTGCATCTCCTTGCCGTACAAGAAACATCGCCGACAGATATAGATCTATGGACGACGTGGGCCAGGCTTGCGTTGAAATCAAAGTCACAAGAAAAAATGCTGACAATTGCCGGAAACGGATTGAAAGAGCTTTCTTCTCAGCCGTGGGATTTTATGCTCCTGGCAACGGAGCTGTATATCCGCTCCGGCAAACTTGAAGACGCCAATGACTGTATCTCTAAAATGAGAGAAAAGGATATTTCCCCGGCGTCGGTTGATTTCTTGCAAGGCCTTGTAGCTGACGAGCAAGGACATCTGTTTGATGCTGTCAAGTATTGGCGGCAGTCAATGATATCCGGCAACAAGTCAGTATATGTACGCCTGGCGTTGGCATCGGCTCTGTCTCGTTTGGGTAATACGCAATCGGCGATACAGCAGCTTCGCATGCTCATCTCTGAAATCCCCGGCCTCTTTGAGGGTTATTTGGCCCTGGCCAAAATTTCAGCTCGGACTGGAAACTGGGCTGAAGCTGCAGAGCTTGCTGAAAGAGCGATAGAACTGTCACCGGAAAATCAGGAAGCTGTTTTACTGTATCAGCAAGCTCGGATGCAACTGTTACTGGCAAGATCAGGTGAACGAGGGACAGTAGGTGTGGAGATGTTGAACAACTTGCAGCAGCAATTGTCTGTTTTGGAGGAAAATGCCGAATCCGTTGGGGAAGTTAAATTATTGCGGTTCCAACTCGCATTGCAACGGGGCAAGTTGACCGAGGCCGAATCGCTGGCGGCCCAACTTAAGGGAACTAACCTGCCAAAAATAAAAATTGCCATGGCTGAAGCCGAACTGCTTGCCGCTCAAGACGAGATAGATGAAGCAATACTGAAAATAAGTGAAGCGATTGCTGAATTGCCCGAGTCCGTTGAGCTGGTAAGATACCTTGCGATTTTGTTAGACCAAAAAGGCGACCAAAAGGAATGCGAAGCAAGCATTAAAGATGCATTAGAGAGAATCGGAACGCCTATTGCCCAGCGAAAATTAGGTTTGCTGCTTGCCCAGTTCTACACTCGATGGGAACAAAAAGACAATGCCTATATGCTACTTAATACACTTGCCCGGAAACTGCATGAAGATATCCCTTTAAAGCGTCGGCTTTTATTGTGCGAACAAGTCATCAATGATCCAACGCAAGCCCAGCAGATTGTCGATGACATTAAAACCGTCGAAGGCCAGGACGGTTGGCAATGGCGATATGAGCAGGCGAAAGTCTGGTTTGCAATGGATGATTTCAAAAATCGTTATCCCCAAATTTTATCGCTTCTGCAGGAAAATATGCAGGTAAATCCCAATGATCAGACAAGCCATTTACTTATGGCGAGATCCTATGAGCGAGCCGGCGAGATGCAATTGGCGATTTCGACATATCGCGAGATATTAAGTCAATCGCCCGATGACCTCCGTGTGATTATTCCCGCTGTTGCTGCACTATACAGTACAAGGCAATATGACGAAGCCGAGCAGGTTCTGAATCGTGCTTCCACGCGGAAGCTTTATCATCCGGAACTCCAGAGACTGCAACTGCAAAGCTATCTGAGGCGCGGCCAATTGGATTCGGCATCAGGAATTCTACAGGATCTTATCAATAATGATCCCAACAACCAGACTGCCTGTTTATCTCTTGCACTGCTCAAGATACGGCAGAATGAGTTTGACCAGGCTTCGAAGCTACTGGACAAGCTGAAAATTCTGGATCCTAAATCGCTGCCGGTAACCGCTGCGCAAATTCAGCTTAATATTCGTCAGGACAAGAAAGCGGAGGCATTGAGAGTTTCTGATGAATTAGTCAAGAGCCTTAACAATGCATCCGCTTATATTCTTCGTGCTCGAACATATGATACGCTTGGCCGGCACGACGAGGCCGTTAAAAACCTCGATTACGCTGTTTCAATTGAACCTGACAATGTTGAAGTATGGGTAGCAAGAAGTGACTTCTACCGATCTATAAGCCGGTTTAACAACGCATCTGCTGACGTTAACGAGGCACTATCTCTGGACCCTGATAACGTTCAATTACAAAAACGTGCCGTTCCACTGTTTATAGCTTCCGAGGACCGCGATATGGTTCAAAAGGGAAAGGCCCTTCTTGAAAAAGCTCTTGAATCAAATCCGGAAGATATTCAATTTCTGTTGCTCAAAGCGCGTTTGGTACTTGCCGAAGGGACAGCTCCGGCAATTGAAAGTGCCAGGCAGATGCTTGAGAAGATTACTGAGCGGCAGCCTGAAATTAGTGAGGCATGGGTGCTGTTGGGAGAGATTGCGATCCAGCGGGGACAGTCTGGTAAAGCTATGGAAGCTGCTTTAGGAGGTCTTGCTAACAGACCCAACGATAAGAATTTGTTACTATTAAAAGCTCGCGCGGAGGCGGCACGGTCACCGGTTCTGGCAATTCCAACTCTTAGGCTGCTGCATGAACTGGATCCAGGCGATCTTGATGTCGCAGTGTTAATGGCAAACACGTACATTAAGGCGGAAGAACCGGACAAAGCCGTAAATCTGTTGAAAGAGCAGTTGTCTGTTTGTGACGTTTCAGTACGCGGAAAATGCAAAACTGCTTTGGCCGTTGCCTTATATAAAAGCGGCAACAAAGCTGAGGCCCGGAAGGAATTTGATTCTCTGCTTGAGTCTGAGCCAAACGATCCGGGTCCCTTATTAGCGCAAGTGCAGTTACTCAAAGACGACAAAGCCTGGAACGAACTGAACCGGAAAGTCGTTGACTGGTGCGCAAAGCACCCGGAAGACAGTCGTACTGCTGTATCCATTGCCAGGGATTTGATGTTAGTTGAGGTCAGCCAGGCCAGGAAAACAGCCGAGGACATACTTCGAATGATGCTGAAAGATAATTCAGATTCTATCGAAGCTATGAGTGTTCTTGCTATCCTGTTGCAAATTAGCGGCCGTCCCAAAGAATCATCCCCACTTTACCAGCGAATCATTGAGCTTGATCCTGAAAATATAATCTCTATGAATAATCTTGCCTGGATAATGAGCGAAGAAGAAGGTAAGCATCAGGAAGCGCTCGATCTCGCCCAGAGAGGGTTGAAAATTGCTCCGAACTATTATGATCTAATTGATACCCGTGGCGTTATATATTACCGGCTGGGTGAATTCGATAAGGCCATCCGTGATTTCACTGAGTGTATAAAGCTTTATCCCAATATCACACCATCAAGCATAGGTACACGTTTTTATTTAGCAAGAGCTTTTGCCGAACTTGGACAAAAAGGCAAAGCAATTCAATATTTGAAAGAGGCGTTGGAATTAAATAGCCCAAACGGCGGTTTATCAACGACGGACCTGGCCGAAGCACAGAGTCTGCTCAAACAGTTACAGGAGGGCAGTTAACCATGCTGCAATTGCCAAATTCACAAACTGAGAATACCGGAAGTAGTGATTCCGGCTACATACAACCGGATGTTATTCTACTTGACCAAAAGCAGTGGTCTTATGTGCAAAACCGGTACAATTTAACGCCTCGTGAGCGCCAAATAGCGGAATTAGTTTGCAAAGGTCTCATGAATGGTAATATCGCTAAGTATCTGCGCATAAAACCAGGTACTGTGAAAACTCATACAAGAAATATTTATCGAAAAATCCACGTCAAGAGCAAAATTGCGATGCTCCTGAGGTTTGTGACTGATTCAAGGGATCTTTCGAATCCGTATGTATGAGTGGATATATTCTGCTCCTTTACGGGCCAGGTAAAGCCGCTGAGATAATTCCTGCTATATAATTCCCACCTGTAACCTCCGAAGATACGTCTCACCTTATTCGTACCACCACGCAAGATACCTCACGTACAACTGATAGTAGCAGGATTTTGCGCCTGCATCATTCCCACACAATCTGCAAATCATATTCATCTTCATAGCATACATTATACCAATTGAAATTAGAGGAGAATAAGTCGAAAAAAGCGGAGGTTGTACTGCTTCGCCTTTTTTAATTTGTATGATCGAAATCATTGTCCCTGCAGCCGAAGCTGGTCGTTATTAAAAAACCGTCGCAGTCAGAATCAACCAATTGGTGCGGCTCGCCAGTTTCCGATACCGTCCCACCAGAAACTGATGTAGTCAACAATAGCTCTGTTTTGGTACTTCTGTTTGCATATAGCCATAGTCATATCGCGAAGCTCCCGCATGCAGCTCAGCCCCCCGGTTTGCCATGCACTGACTCCTATACCGACCGCTTCCTGTTCGACCTGCTTTATATCCGTTATATCTGTTGTCAACAGTCCGGCAAGTTTTTCAGCCTGTGGCTTCAGTGCTTCCTGCCAATAGAGCCGGTCCGATTCTTCTTTTTCAAACACTTCTTCAAGCAAACGTACCCTGGCCTGTTGGTTCTTGTCCCGTTCGTCTTTGGCCTGAGCCAGCCGTTGGGCGCGGTGTTTCCGACTCACCGGCAATATCATTTCGATCAGACCGATTAACGGATCCACAATCACCCAGACCAGAAATGTTGTACCAAGAGTCCCCATCGCGATTCCCAGCAGGAACTGGTTGATTGAATTTGTGCCGATCATTCCCAGCAAACCTGACAGGCAGCCCAGAAACGGAGCTGATACGTAGAACGCCGCGTAATACATTGTGCTGGTCAGCGGATGTTCCACCTGAACTTTCTGGCTGCTGCTGATCCCTCTGAAAATCGCAAACAGATATAGACTAACCAACAATAGAATGATTAAGGCGCCTTGTCCTGAGAGGGAAAATACGACCCACCAATTAACGCCGGCCTGACGCAAGGCTAAAACTAAAATATAGCTGACACAAAGAATGAACCAGGTTGTGCTGGCAATGTGGGCAATTCTTGAATCAACTCGCCGCATCATCTGTTTTACCACTCTCCTGTTCTAATTATAGTCTTGCGCTTATGAAAACATGCTTAACCGTCAAAGCTGTCAATAGCCGACGCCACGGTAGCGACCAGCATCAGCATCATCTCCGCCTCCAAACATATAGTAACCAGAGAAAGCTCGCGTAACTGGCCGCATGAATTCTTCTAGTATCAATGCGACTGCGGCCAGAACAGTTGGCGGCACATAGATGATATCACCTTCCTGCAGTAGTACATCCTTAGTGCCATCGCCGTGCGCTGCCGCGCGGTCAAAGTTGAATTCGAAGATTTTGGCCTTAAC
>SDBS01001365.1_pt1 | contig 24772 bp, 25 predicted proteins | sample 2277091 | NCBI WGS metagenome assembly SDBS01 (sample SAMN10404972, study PRJNA504765) | marine sediment metagenome | isolation source: marine sediment core GS10_PC15, 163 cmbsf | place: Arctic Ocean: Southern Knipovich Ridge | collected 2010
AGAAATTCCCTTGGAACTCTTTTTAAAGGAAAAAGTGGGAGTCTGCCGACATATCGCGCTCACTACTACATATTTGATTGATCACCTCATTAAAAAAGAAATCCTAACAGGTGAGGTCTTCCTCATTCGAGAACAAACCCCTTTCGGCCGCCATGCGTGGACCCTCCTTTTAACGGAAGAAGGAGCTTGGCATCTCGATGCTTATTGGGGTATTTTAGAAAATGGAAGGACTGATGAGGGATTTTTCAAGTTGTGTCGCAAATATGGTACACGAGTAATGGAAAGACAAAAGCAGCGGTGGATGTGAACGATCTTTTTTGATCTCGGTGGTGTTCTGATCAATTTCAGCCATGAGAAAATGTGCCACAATATTGCCCATTTTTGCGGACTAGAGCCCGATCTTGTCAAAACGCATCCCATTGAGAAAAACGAGACTTTAAACTGATCTAGACCCTATAGTGATAGATATGGCGAAACGCCCCCCAAAAGAACAGCTCATTATCACCGGAACCGTGCGAATGCATCCTAGGGGCTTTGGGTTTGTCATCCCAGAGGACCCCTCTAAATGCAGCGAAGATGTCTTTATTCCTCGTCATCTCACACGCAATGCCGTTGATGGGGATATCGTTGAAGTTGCCGTCCAATTCGAATCAAGAAAACCAGAGAAAGGACCCGAAGGAGAAATTCTCTCCATCATGCAGAGAGCCCGCACTCATGTAGCGGGGATCGTCGACCATCTTGATAAGACAAGGATTATGGCCCATGTTCCCCTCTTTGGTGAGGCAAGGCCCGTCATTATCAAAAATGGGAAACAGAAAAAACTGAAAATAGGAGACCGACTGATCCTCAAAATTGTCGAGTGGGGAAATCAAAAAAATCCCACTATTTGTGAGGTGTCTCATAAAATCGGTCATATCTCAGATCCTTCTATCGATATTGATGCTGCGATTGAAGAATACAATCTGCCACGCGACTTTCTGAAGAGCGCAATCCAAGAAGCCAAAGAATATGGGAAGCAAGTTGCAAAAAAAGAACAAAAAGGAAGACTCGATCTTTCTCAAACTCCTTGCGTTACGATTGACCCCGAAACAGCTCGAGATTTTGATGATGCTCTTTCGATTTCAAAAGACCGCAAGGGAAACTTTTTCTTAGGGGTTCACATTGCCGATGTCGCCCATTATGTCCGTCCAAATAGTGCCCTCGACAAAGAAGCACTTAAGCGAAGCAATTCTACGTACTTTCCAGGAAAATGCGTCCCCATGCTCCCCGAAGAACTTTCCAATAACCTCTGTAGCTTAAAGCAAGACGTGATCCGCCTCACTGTTTCCGTTTTGATGCAATTCGATCGCGGGGGAACTCTCATCTCTGCCGAAGTAAAACGGAGTTTCATCAAAAGCCAAAAACGATTCACCTATGGCGAAGCAAAACAGGTTTTGGAGGGAAAGAAAAAAAGCCCCCATGCAAAAGACTTGCACCTTATGGTCGAGCTTTGCCATCTGCTGAAGAAAAAACGATCTTTGCGCGGTAGTATCGATTTTGCTCTTCCCGAAATGATCCTCATCATCGACAAAAATGGAGCTCCTACTGGGGTCAAAATCGAGGAATACCACATCACGCATCAAGTGGTAGAGGAATTCATGCTCAAAGCCAACGAAATGGTGGCAACGCACTTGGAAAAAAAAGGAAAAACGCAACTTTTTCGGATTCACGAAGAACCAGATAGCAAAAATCTCGAAGAATTTTTTTCTATGGCCAGGACACTCGGCTTTAAAGTCCCAAAAGAGCCGACCCAAAAAGATTTGCAAGAACTCTTCGATCATGCACGTGAAACCAACTTCAGCCAGCAACTTGCAATTGCGTTTATTCGCAACCTCAAATTGGCCCAATATTCCCCTCAGAACGTGGGACATTATGGACTTGCTCTTGAGCACTATTGCCATTTCACGAGTCCCATTCGCCGTTATAGTGATCTCGTCACACAGCGCCTGCTTTTTGATGAAGAACCAAAAGATCTCGATCTCCACAGAATTGGAGAGATTTGCTCAGAAAAAGAGCGCATTTCCTTCAAAGCAGAGATGAATGTAAAACGGCTCAAAAAATACCGTCTATTGCAAACATGGATGGAAGAAAATCCAAAGCGCAAATTCATCGCCCATGTCACGAAAGTCAAACCCTTTGGCTTTTTTTTCGAAGTGAAAGATCTTTTTTTAGAAGGCTTTCTCCATGTCTCACAACTGGAAAGTGATTATTTCATCTACGTTGAAAAAGTTCCTATGCTCGAAGGTGAAAATACGAAAATGCGCTACATCATCGGACAAGAAATCACCGTCCGACCTGAGATTGTTGATCTCATTCATCTTGAATCCAAGTGGGAACTCATTGTAAAATCCAAGCGAATGTCTAAGCGAAAACGATGATCCTCCCTTCTCAGTTTTATCAAAAAACGGATGTTGTCTTTCTTGCTAAGTCGCTATTAGGGAAATGGCTTTTAAGCAAAATCGATGGAAAGCTCACAGGGGGCATGATCATTGAAACCGAGGCCTACAAAGGAGCAGAAGACAAAGCCTGTCATGCCTATGGAGGACGGCGCACCAAGCGAACCGAAATCATGTTTGCAAAAGGAGGCGTCTCCTATGTCTATCTCTGCTACGGGATGCACAATCTCTTCAATGTCGTGACGAGCAAACGAGATGATCCACATGCTATCCTCGTCCGGGCACTGAGACCTAATGTGGGTATTTCTCATATGCAAAAACGGCGCAAAACCAAAAAAAATCTTACCGCTGGTCCCGGTAGCGTCTGCAAGGCCCTTGGGATTGATCGAAGTCATACAGGCCATCCTCTGACAAAAGCTCCTATCTGGATCGAAGATCGAGGAATCGTTGTCAAAGAGTCTGATGTTGCGTGCCTACCCCGTATTGGTGTATCATATGCCCAGGAACATGCCCATCTCCCCTGGCGGTTTCTACTTGCAAACCACCCCTAAACCTACTATATATTTAAAATCATGAAAAAACATTTAATCACAGGCCTTGTCATCCTCCTTCCTCTTACGGTCACGATACTCGTACTTGGATTTCTCATCCGATTATTGACACAACCATTTGTCGGCCTCGCCTCAAGTTTTTTAGCCCAGCTCGATATCGTCAATCGGGGCTTTTTGTTTCTTAGTCCAGAACAAGTAATCAAATATTTTAGTCAATTCCTGATCCTCATCACTCTTTTCCTTTTCACTGTCTGCCTTGGAATAATCACCCGTTGGTTCTTCATCAATGCTCTATTGCGCCTCGGAGATCGCATATTGCACAAAATCCCCATTGTCAACACCGTCTATAAGACCACACAAGAAATCATCAAAACCCTGTTCGTAAGCGACAAAGATTCCTTTAAAAAGGTTGTTTTGGCTCCCTTTCCCAGCAACGCCTCCTTCATGTTAGGACTCGTAGCAAGAGAATCTCCTCCTCAGTGCTCGAAAGCGGTGAATGACGAACTCATCTCTGTCCTCATCCCCACAACGCCTAACCCAACGACCGGCTTCTTGCTCATGTATCGAAAAAAAGAATTGATCTACCTCGATATGAAACCCGAAGATGCGATTAAATGCATCGTCTCCTGTGGCGTGATCCACCCCGGAACCGCACCTCCTAAGCCCGCTTCTAAAGAGAATTTTTAATTTTTTTTTCATCTTGAATTTCTCACATAAATTCTCTATACTGAACGTTTGTTCCGATAGGAGATTACAATGACACGCATTAGCAAAAAAGCAGAAAGACAAGCACAGTGCCCTCGCAAGTGCAAACCCCCACAACCCAAAACAGGGCCCAAGAAAGACAACCTTCCCCTAGGATTTAAAGAACATGCCAATGCTCTTGAAGGAGATCTTGCAAAAGCTGTATTCATTCCAAAAATCAAATAAACAGGTTCACTATGTCTAGACATCAAAGCTATGGAAAATCGGGAAAAGCTGGGAAAAAGCGCAATGTTCTCAAGCGTTTTGAAAGAATTGATGTCCTGAGAAAATTGGGCAAATGGAAAGATGGCGAAAATAAAAAAGCCACAGGCCTTCCCAAAACCCCCGTCCTATAAGCTCCTGATTACAAATTCCCAACGAGCTATTGTCATTTCTTTACCCTCCGCTAAAGAGGTTATTTGCTTCTTGTTGAATCAAATTAAAGCAAATGAAATGGCGGTCCACTTTGTGGGAAAGGCGAAAATCGCCGATCTTCATGCCCAATATTTCGACGATCCTTCCCCTACCGACTGTATCACCTTTCCTTATGATGATCCCCATTTTTTGGGAGAAATATTTGTCTGCCCCAAAGTCGCTGAGGAGTATATTGCAAAGCATGGCGGAGATTTGGGAGAAGAAATCACCCTTTATATCGTACATGGATTTATCCATCTTCTCGGGTATGAAGATACAACCCCACGTGCGCGCAAAGAGATGCGAAAACAAGAAAAAAAATGGATGAACACTCTTGCTAAAAAACAGTTAGGGGTTAAAATAATTTAGAATGATTGAATCCCCTATTTTTGCTCTTATTTTTCTGATCGGTTCGAGCTTCATTACCGGAATCACTTCAGCAATGCAAATGCTTGGCAAAGCACAAGCAGAAACTTTAGCAGCAAAACAAAAAGGTCCAGGGAAATTTCTCTTTAAAAAAACCAAGAGAAATTCCCTCACATACTCTCTTAGCCTAACAAAAAATATCCTTTTGATCTGCTATACCTTTTCAGCATTTGCCTTCATCCTTTCCTTCTTTTCCGAGCCTCCTATTTTATGGGATTTTATTTTCCTAGCCTTTGCTGTTTTAGCTCTATCACTTATAGCAGATACCTTAATGCGAGCGCTGAGCTTAACTCAGCCAAAAACATTCTTTAAAGCCACTTGTCAAATTGTCTCGCTCTATCTTCTCCCTTTCTATCCACTCGCCTTGCTCTTCTTTAAAATTCTTCGACTTCTCCCTACGAAATCTTCTTTCCACATCAAGGATAAAATCCTCGAGATCCTCCATGACTCAGAATTCACTCCCTATCTTGATCCCAATGACCAGAAACTGATTCTTTCTGTTGTTTCTTTTAAAGAACGCATTGCTCGAGAAGTAATGGTTCCCCGAGTAGACATGTTCACCCTTCCTGCTGAAACCACCGTGAAAGAGGCAGCTATTCACTTTTTAGAAGAGAAATATAGCCGAATCCCCGTTTGGAAAGACAGTGTCGACAATGTCATTGGAACGCTTTACTACAAAGACCTCCTCAATATCTACCTCAATGCTTCGAAAGAACTCGAAAGGCCCATTGAAAAACTTCTCAAGCCCATCGTTTATACTCCCGAAACAAAGAAAATCTCCCAGCTCCTGCAAGAATTTCGGAGCAAACAAATCCATCTTGCTATTGTTGTCGATGAGTATGGAGGGACCGAGGGCATTGTGACAATCGAAGATATTTTAGAAGAGCTAGTAGGTGAGATCGCCGATGAAACTGATTACGATGAAGAAGCTCTCTATACACCTCTTCCCTCAGGAGGATGGATTGTCGATGCGAAAATGACCATCATCGACATCGAAGAAGAATTGAGCATTGAAATTCCTCAAAGCCCTGAATATGACACCCTGGGAGGTTTTATTTTTCACAAAGCTGGGACCATCCCTTCTAAAGGTTGGCGATTGCATCAGGATATCTTTGATCTAGAGGTTCTGAGCTCTTCCGAGAGAACCATTGAAAAAATCCGCATCACCCCCCACTAACTCCAAATTAAAGCCAGCATTCATATGAGATTCGAGTTTGGATATTTCTGAAAATAGAAAAAATAGGGGACGCCATAGTTTTTTTTGCGCGGCAACTAAAATTTGCCGCGTCCAGCACTTCGTGTCTTGAGCTGACATGCGCTTTGCCAAATCGGATCCTACGTTCAAAAGTCTGTGCACAAAGCACTATCCTTTTTCACACGGACCGATTTTGCTGTGCGCATGCAGCCGTCGACTGCTCGAGCGTAAAAGGGATTCCATCCTCTTTTTACGTCGCTCGCAGAGCCAGTCTATTCGCCACAACCAATCTAAACTGGTCCTGGAAGATGACATTGAGGCAGGTGAAATCCTGCTGAAATGCTCTTCCAGCCAATGGATGTTATGGCAAAGGAAAATTGCCCCGTTTGATCGGACCACAGTGTTCCACACGGGGTCCGGAGAGAGGGGTGATTTGCCGAAGCCAGAATCAGCTCAATGACACGAAGTGCCGACGCGGCAACAAAATTTGCCGCGCAAAAAACCTATGGCGTCCCCCTATTTTTTCTATTTTCAGAAATATCCAAAATTGAACCCTCCCATTCTGAAATATGAGCCCTAGCTTTGGGAAAAACCAATTTTTCAAGTTGTTTGGGTATAAAGACTTTAAAAGAATGAGGAGACAAGAGCATAATCAGTTATTATGCGTCGATCCATTTGTCTCACAGAACCCAACTTCGCTCTTGCAGGAGAGACGAAAACTTGGAAGTTTTCTCATACATTAGCTGCAGGGTTCCCCAAAGGGACCAAATTAAAATTTGATCTCGTGATGCAAAATCGCCCTACCGATTGGGAAATCCCCCAGAACGATCCCAAGATTAAAGAAAATAGCATTTGGCTTGCATTACCAGGAGGCAAAACCCTCATCCCAGAAGAGATCTATTCCCCTAATCACTACGCCCCTGCATTCGAGTTCACTCTACCAGGTGAAATCAAGGCAGGAGAAACCATTGAGATCTTCTTAGGGACCCCTGGGAAAGACCACTCTAAGGGGAACTGCGCCCAAACCATCACACAAAGAAGACGTCCCTTTCACCTCTATGTAGATACCAAGGGTAAAGGAGATTACAAGGAACCCGAAATCTTCTCGCTTGATATACGAGGCAATATACTCAAAAATATCCGGATCTTTGTTCCCTCTCTTGTCGCAAAAAATCGCCGTTTTGACGTCATCGTCCGCTTTGAAGATGCCTTTGGGAACTTGACCAGCAATGCACCAGAGGGAACTCTGATCGAACTGAGCTACGAGTTCTTACGGGAAAACCTCAATTGGAAACTCTTTGTTCCCGAGACGGGATTCATTGTTCTGCCGAATCTTTATTTCAATGAACCTGGTATCTACAAAATCCAATTGAAAAGTTCCTCAAATAATGCTGTCTTCTACTCCTCCCCTATCAAATGTTTAGGGGAAAGCGATTACAGCATCTATTGGGGAACCTTACATGGGGAATCAGAAAAAATCGATTCCAGTGAAGGCATTGATACGTTTATGCGTCATATTCGCGATGAAGTAGTGAGACAATTTGTTGGAACTTCATCCTTCGAAAGCCCAGAGGAAACTTCCAATGAAGTGTGGAAAGCGATTTGTTCGAACATCCATGAATACAATGAAGAAAGCCGCTTCACAACAATGTTGGGACTGCAATGGTTTGGGGATGAAAATGAGGGCTTGCGCCAGATCATCTACTGGAAAGACAACAAACCTCTCATGCGCAAAAAAGATTCCAAATATACCAACCTGAAAAAGATCTACAAAATCCACAGTCCTAAAGAGATTCTCGCTATTCCCGAATTTACTATGGCAAAAGGATATGAAACCGATTTTTCTGAATTCAATCCCGACTTTGAACGAATCGTTGAAATTTATAATGCCTGGGGCTCGAGTGAATGTCTTGAGAAAGAAGGCAATCCTAGGCCCATTAAAAGCCCTTCAGGCGAAGGTATCAATGAAACTCAGGAAGGTTCCATTAGACTCGCCCTCAACCAAAATATGCGCTTTGGTTTTGTTGCAGGAGGCCTTGATGACAGAGGTATCTACCAAGATCTCTATGAGAGTGATCAAGCACAATACTCGCCAGGTCTTACTGCTATCATTGCCATTGAACAAACCCGCGATACTCTTATACAAGCCCTCTACAACCGCTCCTGTTATGCCACAACAGGTGCTCGTATCGTTCTTGGGTTTTATATTGCTGGAAGCCAAATAGGAACCGAACTTTCAACTAAAAATAAGCCTGGGCTGGCCTTTAACCGCCACATCACAGGCTTTATTTGCGGAACAGCTCCGATTAAAGAAATCCTCATCATCTGCAATGGAACAGAACTCCATAAGCTCCAGCCTAATCAGGTGAATGTGGAATTTGAGTATGATGATTTTCAGGAGCTCAAAAATATCGCCCTCGACTCTCCCGATGAACGCCCTCCATTCGCCTATTATTACATACGCGTTATGCAAGAAGATGGGCAGATCGCCTGGTCCTCCCCCATCTGGGTCGACTTGAGTGAGTCTATTTCTGCTGTCCCTCCTCCTCAAAAGAGCAAGAAAAAAGCCTCATAAGAAAACTCTTGAGGCTGTTAAAAAAAATCTCTGAATGATTGGTTATTTCTTTTCCAATTCTTTGATTTCTTCCCTCAGCTTATCTTTCACATTTTTTATAAAAGCAGGGACCCCATCCTCATCAATAGGATCATAAGTTATTCCATTATAAGGAACAGGCTCCAAATTCCTAACAAACTTTGTTGAAGTGACTCGCCGCATGGAATAATTTTCCTCTGCCCAAGCCTCTTTTTTAGAGTAGTTCTCAGGAGCTAAAGTTTTAATATCTTCAAGAATGAGCATTTTGCGGATATCTGGATCGAGAGATTCGAAAGTTTTCTCCCACCAACTTTTGAATTCTTGATTTGTTTCCCGTTTCACTCGTTCTGCAAAAGAATGCGAATAAGCATCCAGTTCTTTCAAATTTTTCTGATGTTTCTCAAGGATTGTCTCTTTCAATTTTAGAGAATCAAAACAGGAAAAGATTTTTGAAAACAAAAATCTCGCCTTGATATAGACCCAATGAAAAAAAAATTTCATTTTTGTAGTGAACTTTAAAAAAGCGCTAGGTTCTTCCTTACCAAATCGAATGGTATCCTTCACATTAAGCGCAATTTGAGATTGGACTGAACTAAAATTCCCTTGAAAACCCACCTTAGAAATGGGGCCTTTCAAATCTATGTGCACTACCATAAAACATCCCCAAAAAACCTAACCCCGCCCGAAAGGACGGGGTTCAACTAATCTATATTATCCCGCTTCCTTCTCTTTTTCACTACCTATGTTACCAATTTGACTATTTAAGTCATCGGCGATTTTAGCAAGATAAGTTGGAACATAGTTATCATGAACTGGATCCCAGGAATTGACGCCATGTGTGCCAATCTTAAGTTCTTTTACAAATGCGAGCGCATCAGCTTTCCTATCCGAATCTTGATACAAACCTTCTACGTGTTCGGCAATCAGATCTTCAGTTGGATCCTCACCTTTAAGCTTGTCTTTAGCCCAACCCTCCATATGTTTTTTTATGATAAGGATTTGCCCTCTTTCACCTAGATTATCAAATGCTTTTTTCCACCAATTATTAAACTCATCTCTTTCTTTTGAATTCCTACTGGAAACAAATTTTTCTCTTAAAGAACTAAAAGTACTTTTGAGTTGGGTGAGCTCCTCAATGCTAGCCTTCCCATCTACACTTCTTGAACAATCACAGCAAAAAATGGTTTTGAAAACCGACTTAATCGTTCCCAAAATCCATGAGAATATTCCACCAATTTTGCTAAAAATGCTTCCACAATAGCCACTTTCATCTTTACCAAATGAAATTCCATCTGAATAACGTGCATTATTTACATGTGATTGCATTAGGATTGCATTTGTCGCAGGATTTGCAACATCCTTAACTGAATTTACACTATCTATCATGATACCTCCAAAAAATTTCCTCTTATTGGCAATTTCTAAAATATCGCTTTGTCATTGCCAACACGCTTAAACTTGGCTCAGAAGTATAGTCCATGGAAGGAATTAAAAAAAGGAATTTTTACTTCCCCCATGAATCTATCTCATTAAAAAAAAAGGAAAGCACTCATGCACTTTCCCATTTTTTCGGACGAGAAGAACTTCTTAACTACTTGCATTCTCACTTGCTTCAACTACAAGACGTGCTAGATAAGTTTCCAACCAATTAATATCCATGTCACTGATACTCTTTTCTGCTTTCTCTCGAAGGTCTTTTCCATTTTCCTTTATCCATTCTTCCTTTTCTTTCTCGGTAGCTTTAGACCCTTTAGCAGCACTTGCATGCACATCCATAAATGCATTTAATATTTCTTCTTTTGCTCCAGGGATTTGATTACAAAAATCTTTCCAAGCAGCAGATTTTTCTTCATTGGTTGCGTCGACTTTTTTCCAGACTTCAAGAACTTTTTCGACGCCTTTTTTTATTTCCTCACGAGATGGTTTGTCCGAACAATATAATCCGCAAGTCACGACACATAGGACTTTTTTCACACAGAGCCACATCAGATTAGGGACAAAACAGAGCCATCGCGTTGCACAAGCGCCCCAACTTTCTTTTTTCTGATCAGAAGATGCGATTGTATCTTCGTTCTTTTTGCCAAATTCATTTCTTTGTTGAACTACGCTCTTTGAGAATAGCTCTAATGGGGCTTGGTTGGAAGTGCTCCCAACAGGTTTGATAACCATAATGTTACTCCTTTAATGTTTATCGCAATGTCCTTTTGAGACAATGCTTTTTGTGAAGACGAGCAGTATTATAGCATAAAGAAAAATTAAAGGAAGGACAAAGCGAATCTACTTGAAAAAATAGACCCTATTCCAATGAATAAGGCCGATAGAGGATGGGAATATATGTCAAACAACTTGCTCTTATTTTGTCTTCTCTTTTATTTCATCATCAAAGGATTTCACAGCTTCTTCAAGAACTTCATTGTTTGCAATATTGCCGAAATAATCCTTATAGAATTTGATCGAATTCCGATTCTTTTTGAACTCTTCGATTTGTTTGGCTCTATCCAAAATGCCTTTGCGTTTTTCAAGTACATAACCAATGTGCTCACGAAATCGCTCTTGAGCTGCATCAGAGAGTCCTCTGAAAGCTTTTTCGAATTGTTTCTGACGGTCTGTTAGATGATTCCCATGTTTGGAAGGAAAAATAGCCATGTAGATAGTCTCAAAAACATCTTTTGTCCCTTCCCAGTCTATTGCGTTGCTGTCACTATAACCACAGCAACAAAATACATAATTTCGCAAAAACTTTGCCACTTGTGAAAAGAGCCAGAGGAAAAGTCGGCCTGGAACACTTAACACAGTATAGATTTTGTTTCTTACTCCATCTTTTTTTGCTGAGCTAATAGAGGATTGATATTCACATGGTATCGTATTTCGCATGACCGGAATGCTAGAATCGAAATAATTAGAATTTGCTGTTCCGACCTTACTGACATAAACCATTGCTCACTCCTTGGAATAACCTTCTAATTTTTCAGATGCTTGCCAAAGGGCATGCCCCATTACTTGTATTTCCTGCTGCTCTTGGGGTTTGTTATCATCCTTAATTTTAAGAAATGGATCGTTAAGAATCTTTTTACAAAAAACGTTCAGATCTTTTTCTTTGAGTTCAGATTCAGCTTCTTTGAGAATTTCTTTGATTGATTCTTCTACTAGCTCTCTTATCTGAGAATCGAGTTTTTTATAGTCTTTTCTTAGCTCTTTTTTGTTTTCAGAAGAGGGCACAGCACATTTTTCATAATATTCATCAATATACTTACTGAGTTCGTTTTTAAGCTGATTTTGCTGCTCTTCCTCGGAATCAAAACAGAAAAAAAAGATCTTGTATTTGATCCACGAGAAAACCATCAAAAAGAAATTTTTTAAAGTGTCGAAAAACTGGGATGAATCTCTTTTTCCAAAGCGAATGGAGCTCTGACAAGGATCAGATACAAATTTTCCTATGGAAAAGTCAACCGAAAGGATTTCTCTTGCCGCTTTAGGGCCTGACACTGAATCTACCATGGCAAAAGAGGATAACTATTAAAGGAAATTTTGCAAAGAATAAAAACTTTCTCTGGAGATCTATCGAAAAGACTGTTATGAAGATGGCATGAGAATTTTGCTACTTGCAATACTCACAATCGCTTCCTTCTCTCTCTGTGGTGCAATCAATAAAAATCAAATCACCTATCTGATGCAAGCAGGAGAAATGGAAAAGTCCGTTACCCTCTATTTTCGCTATAAAAATGAATTGGGAAAGCACGACTTTGAGATCCTGCAGCAGATGGCATTCATCCTTCTTGAGCAAGGAGCGCGAAGTCCAGATCAGCAGACACAACTTCTCTCTATCTATGGCTCCGGAATTGCCAATGTCTCTTCCTCTCTTGATATCCTAGAAGCCGGGATCAAAAGTTCTCATGCCGAAACACAGGTGGCTTCTATCCAATTTTTAGGAGGCATGCAAGATGACCGCAGTGACGAATTGCTTGTTAAAGCAATGTCTTCGGAGTTCTTTTTCGCCCGAATGGAGGCCGCGCTTCATCTTGCAAGACGCAAACACAAAACTTCTGTGGGACAAATTGAATCTCTAATGTATCGGGTGCCGCCACCGGCCCGCTTTTTCTTTCCCCAATTCTTTGCTCTCATTGGAACTTCTGATGCCATTGCGATCTTGCGCCATTTAATGGAGGACAAGGTTCCTGCCGTACGGGTCGAAGCTCTCTTAAGCGCCGCCCGCTTTGGAAGGGATGACCTTTTGCCCGCCATTCGGATGAATATCACCCACCTCAATGTAGCAGAGAAAGAAGCTGCTGCCCACGCAGTGGGGATTTTGAAAGATTCAAAATCAATCAGGAAATTAAAGCGACTTTTTGAGTCTTCTCCCTTAAATGTGCAAATTGCAGCAGCACGTTCGCTCTATCTATTAGGGGATAGGGAGACAAAAAATTTCATCATTCAAAAAGCAAGCGCTGGAGACCTCTTTGCCATCGTTGCTCTCGCAGATATCGTGGAAGGGAAAGATACTCTCGCTCAACTTTGTCATCATCCAGAACTTGCCATTCGAATCAATGCAGCTCTTTCTCTTTTAAAACATCGCGATCCTCGCTCTGAGCATGCGCTTCTTGAAATTTTAGTGCGCGATGTCAGGGATATGGGTTTTATGCCCCAGGTTTCTATAGGAAAAACCCTTTTAGCTTTTAAACCTGTCTTTTCCACAGCGCAACAAGAAAATACCTTTTTCGATGTGCCGGGCGCCACGCTTGCTATTCGGCAGCAAGTACTACTTGATGCAATGAATCTTTCGGAGAAAGTATTTTTGAAGCTAGCGAAAGTGATTTTTGAAAGTGGGCAAACCGATCTAATTCCCTCTCTTGTAATGCTGCTCGAGAATCTGCAGACGCCTGCAGCTACATCTCTTCTCATTTTGAAAAGCAGTCAAGCAGGAATGCCTCTCATTCGGGCCTATTGTAATCTGGCTCTTTATCGAATGGGTAAAGAGGGGCCCTATGGGGACTATCTGAAAGAATGGATCGACCGCAATAAAAATAGCGAAATGATCCGCTTTCGTCCCCTTATTCCGATGGATAAGCGACTTGGTGACTCGCCACATGAACTCACTCCAGAAGACAGCTCTCGTCTTCTCATTGAAGCCTATCAAACTCTTGCAGAAAAACAACAAGGGAGCAGTATCGAAATTCTCCTCGAAGCCATGCGCGATGGGAATCCAAAAAACCGCTATGTTTTAGCAGGTCTTTTGCTGAGAACTCTTCAGTAATTTACCTACTTCAGCTATACTCCTTTCTTAATGAATTTTCGATCGATTGCTATTGCTGTTTCTCTTGCTTTTACTGCACCCATTTTTGCCGAAAAGAGCGATGAGTTTGTCATCAACTTGAAGGATCCCGAGTATTCTGAAGGGATTGTGAAAACCGAAAAAGGTGGAGTTATTACTGCTCCTTCTCTTCGGATCCAGGCACAGAAAATCACATATATCAATACAAAAGATGAGCAAAAAATTTCTGCCGAAGGTGACCTGATGATGGAATATCAGGGCCATATCTTCGTCGGGAAAAAGCTAGATTTCGATCTCCTTTCGAAAACGGGATGTCTTATTGATGGCCGGACAAAAGATGGTGGCTGGTATTTGGGAGGCGATCGAATTGAGCTTCATTCAGATGGCAATTTCACCATTTATGGGGCTTTTATTACAACGAGCGTGAGCCGCTTAAATACTTGGGAAATTCGAGCAAAGTCGGCACAAATTACAGATGGGAATCTCCTTTCTGCAAAAGATGTCCGATTTAAAGTGATGAATTTCCCCTTGCTTTGGCTCCCTTCATACAAAACAGATTTAAAAAAATTCAAAGACCCGCCCATTCGTCATCGTTTTTTGTGGGATAAGGGACTCGGGCCCAAAATTTCAAGTCGCTATCGCTTTTATGCTACAGAAACATTTAGTGCATTTGCTCGTTTTGATTTGCGTTATAATTTGCAAAAAAAACAGTTTGGGCCAGGAGGAGCCCTTGAAGCCGATTACCTTTCTAAAGATAAGAGGACGTTATTTCAGACGAAAAACTACGGCGCTCTCGATAAAATCTTTCCCAATGAGAATGGGGATATCCGTTACCGCTTTCAGGGAATCTACAAGACAAAAAGCGAAGATGAATATATGCACTTCCACGTCCAATGGGATCGACTTAGCGACAATAGGATGGTCAGCGATTTCAAAGATTCTGATTTCGAGATCAATACCCAAAAGACAACCTATTTGGAGTTTTCAAAGTACCACGAGTGGGCATTTGGCAATCTCACTGTCCGCCCCCGTATCAATTCCTTTCAGAGCTTAGCTCAAGAACTACCTTCTGGAGTCCTTGGACTCCATCCCGCTGAAATCTGGAAGACGGGAATCATCATGGAAAACTATGCCAGCGGCTCTTATCTCGATTATACATTTGCCAATGTAGTCGATAAACAACTCAAAGATCGCAAAGCAGGACGACTCGAGACATTGAACTCGATTTATCGTCCCTTTTCTCTCAGCGGAATGACCGTCACGCCCCGCGCTGGACTTGTTGGCATCTACTATAGCAATGGGCCAGAGCGGAATGCCGTAGGGCAATTTCTTTTTACCTATGGCGGCGATGCAAACATCCGCTTTTCAAAAGTATTTCCCAGCTTCAAGCACACAGCCATCCCCTATGCAGAATATTTGGGATATACAAAGCCAAGAGCCACAGTCAACAACTATTTTGTATTCGATATTCACGATGGATATGATCGACTAGACCAAGTCCGTTTTGGGCTCCGACAGCTATTTTTTACAAAAGACAATTCGATTTTCTTACCCGGCTTTATCCTTGATCTCTATGCTTATAGCTTCTGGGGAGCAAATTCCTTTGATCAGCGGATCCCCAAACTTTTTGCCGATTTTGAACTCAATCGACAAAGCTATGCTGTTCTCGGAGGCCTCGGCTGGAATTTGCAAGAAAGCGTGATCGATTACGGAAATATCCAATTTCTATGGACCGTCAGTTCGACCTTTGCTTTTGGAGTTGAATTCCGCCATAGAAGTGAATTTTGGTGGAGAAAATCAATCCATGATAATTTTGTCGTCGATTTTGCCCGCCCCTTGGATGAGCTACTCACCTCTCCCCTCTCGGATCGGCGCAATACATTTCTCACGAAAGCCCATCTTCGTCTCTCTCCTAGATGGAACGTGCAGCTTCAAACTTTTCATGGTTGGGATCGCAAAAATGAGCCCCACTACAATGGGGCAAAACTCGATTTATACACGATGCTCACTGGCAGCTGGCAGATGAAACTTTCCTACGAGTACATGCCCAATGAGACGTACCGCTTCTCTTATAGTTTTAAATTAATTAAATAAAAATTTGACCTTTATTAAAGATGAGATCTTTTATGAGAAAAGGCAAAGCAATCCTGAATGCCCATGTTGCAATTGGCTGAGACACAATTCTCATTTTTTCAGCATAGTATTGAGATGTCTCAAAAGCACCTTTCATTTTTTCAGCATAGTATTGAGATGTCTCAAAAGCACCTTTCATTTTCTCACATGACCTAGAAAATCCTGCAGCCAGAAGTTCTCTGGTTATATATTCTTCAGATCTATCTTCGTTGGAGAAAGATTCGGCAGTCGTTTTTTTAATCTTTTCAAAAATATTAGGGCCTAATTTAGGAAAAATCGGCTGTTCAATCAAAGGTCTAGGCATTTGATTCATCCTATTAGTTTGTTCAGTGCTAGAATGGGAAATATGACTTGAATTGAGTGGTTTAAATGTTGGTGATTTGGAGATGATAGTACTGTTTTTTTTCACAATGGGCTGAACCAGCCTAGTTAACAAATTAGACTGCTTGGGAACAGGGAAAGACGGAAGTTCTGAATTATGTGGTTTATCTGCAACTGCTTGTAAAGGTGCTGGCAAATTAAATGCCGGACAAGTGCCTTCATTCACAACGCTTTGACTTTGATTGGCAATGGGACTAGGCAAAGTAAGAGCTGATGGCTTAGGATCGAATGATTTAACTGGGATCAGTGGCTTGGTAGGAATAATGGGGCTGTCTTCTTTCACAATGCGCTGGACTTGTCTAGTTAACAAATTAGACTGCTTGGGAACAGGGAAAGACGGAAGTTCTGCATTATGTGGTCTATCTGAAATTGCTTGTAAAGGTGCTGGCAAATTAAATGCCGGACAAGTGCCTTCATTCACAACGCTTTGACTTTGATTGGCAAGGGAAATAGGCACAGTAGAGACTGATGGCTTAGGATCAAGAAGATTAACTGTTGCTGAGGACTTTGGGATGATGGGCTCTTTTACAATGCGCTTTCCTAAGTCAGATAAATTCTTCGCTGAAGAAGGATTATTTGATTCAAATAGCTGAGGAAGAACAAAATAATAGACCAAAACAGCAGTAGCAACTACACCTGCTGCGAGAAGAATCTCTCTCTTGTGCTCTTTGCCAAACGCGAGTGTCTTTTCAACCTTGTCCGAGGCATATACCTTGAGGTCTTCATAGGAAGCGTGTAATTGAGAAATAGAAAGCATCATAAAATTCATCTTAAATTATTTTTTATTATACTAAATATTATAACACATAGAATAATTTAAAAAAAGTAAAATTAAGTCTTTAATAAGCAATAAGTTACTGGACGTATTGCTTCTTAATCTCTTGGAGCTGGGGCTCGATTTCCTTCCGGACCCCGGGAGGAAGACGGTCAATATGAAGAACACCATTGAGATGGTCATTTTCATGAAAACAGACCCGAGCATTCATTCCTTCCCTTTCTTCAGTAAAGAGATTCCCATCGAGATCTGTCGCCTCAATTCTGACCTTCTTGGGCCTCTCAATAGGGCCTACTTTAAGGTTGGGAATAGAAAGGCATCCTTCAATGTCTACTTCGATCTCTTTGCTCTTCCAAATGATCTTGGGATTGATGAAGATTTTAGGAGTTGAGACAGTCCATTTTCCATCGGGCAATACAACATAATCGCGCAGAACAAAAAGTCGAATGGGAACGCCTACTTGCACGGCAGAAAGGCCGATTCCATTATTATTATCGGCATAGTCAATCATGAAATGAGCGAGCTCTTTGATTTCATCAGTAATTTCCTCAATCGGTTTGCTATGTTCACGCAAGACAGGATCACCAAAATAACGTAAACGCCATTTTTCCATTTATGATTCTACCTCTTCAATTTGGATAGCAGGACGATTGGACGATTTTCCAATCTTGCCTGACCAAACGGAGAGAAGAACACAAGAAATCATGAAAATGATGGCCAAATAGGCTGTGAACTTTTTGAGAATAGCTGCTGTAGAGGTTCCAAAGAGAGATTCTCCAGGGTCCCCTCCAAAAGAAGCACCAAGCCCCATGCTCTTACTCTCTTGCACCAAAATCACAAGAGAGAGAAGAAAACAAATAAGGAGAAAAACAAAAATTCCAATATAAAATAAAACTGTCATCGCAAAACCATCTGGGTAAAAGATTCTACATCGAGAGAAGCACCCCCAATGAGCGCTCCATCGATATCAGGTTGCTGAAGAATGCTAGTAATGTTCGCTGGCTTGACTGATCCCCCATAAAGAATAGGGAGCTTTTCAGCGAGAGTATTCGAGAAATGCTCGGTGATGTGCTGACGAATCATCGCGTGTGCTTCTTGTGCGATCTCTGGGGTGGCAGTCTCTCCTGTTCCAATCGCCCAGACTGGCTCATAAGCAATGGTGAGAGTATTGAGCTCTTCACTTGTCAACTTGCCCAAAGCGCCATCGAGTTGTTTTTTGAGGACTTTATCCGATAACCCTTGCGTCCGATCTTCTTCACTCTCCCCAATACACAGAATAGCAGGGATGTTCTCTAAGATGGCCCGCTTTAGTTTGTGGTGGATGTGCTCATCGGTTTCTCTAAAATGGGCCCGCCGCTCTGAATGACCTAAAATCACAAATTGGGCCCCTGCATCTTTGAGCATCCGCGCGGAAATCTCACCTGTAAAAGCTCCTTCATCAACATCACTCATGTTTTGCGCACCAATCATCACATTGCTTCCTATCGCCGCTGCGGCAGCACTCGCAATGGCTGTGAAGGATGGCGCAATCAGAATTTTGCACGAAGCTGCTTTCACTCTGGGAATAAGAGCTTCTACAAACTGCACAGCCTCTTTTATAGTCTTATGCATTTTCCAGTTGCCAGCAATGATGAGGGGTCTTGCCATAATAATTTTGTATTTAATAAAAGGTCTGATCATAATGATTTTTTCCTAGAAAATCAAGGACTTTTCATAGTGTTAAATAAAGAGATTTTTTCAGTCTCTGGACTCACGGCTGCGATTAAGAAAAAACTTGAAACTTGTTTCACTGTGATTTCCGTGCGTGGAGAAGTCAGCAACCTGCGCAGGCAAGCTTCCGGGCACATGTATTTTACGCTGAAAGACGAAAATGCCCAAATTTCCGCTGTACTTTTTCGAGGCAATGTAAATCTTCTTAAAAAGGTCCCCAAAGAAGGCGATCAAATCATCGCTTTAGGAGAGCTCACTGTCTATCCCCCACGTGGAAATTATCAAATCATCGTTCGCGAGGTCGAATTTTCAGGAGAAGGCGAGCTTCTTAGAAGATTGCAGTTCTTAAAAAATAAATTAGAGAAGTTGGGATGGTTCGATGCTTCGAAAAAAAAGCCTTTGCCCAAACTTCCCAAAACCATTGGAGTCATCACCAGTCCGACAGGCTCTGTCATCCAAGATATTCTCAATGTACTCTCAAGACGTTTTTCAGGTTTTCATCTTATTTTAAATCCTGTGCGGGTCCAGGGGATCGGAGCAGCAAGTGAGATTGCCCGCGCCATTGCTGATTGCAACCGCTACAAATTAGCCGATGTCCTGATTGTCGGACGCGGGGGAGGAAGTTTAGAAGATTTGTGGCCCTTCAATGAAGAAATTGTAGCTGAGGCAATCCGAGATTCTGAGATCCCCATCATTTCTGCTGTCGGCCATGAAACAGATTTTACGATTGCCGATTTTGTAGCCGATGTCCGTGCCCCCACTCCTTCCGCTGCCGCAGAAATTGTCTCAGCGGAAAAGAAACAGATGCTCCTTGATCTCTCCAAGACAAAAACGCATATTTTACAAACGATTGGTGCACTTCTGCGCACTCATCGCCGTATGGTTGAGGCTCTCTCTCGCAGACCTCCCCTTTCCTCTCCTTACACTCTTTTGGGCCCTTTTTTACAAAAACTCGACGAGATGAAAGAGGATCTACAAGCCTCAGCTCGGCAAAAGATTAAATCAGAGCGATTACGCCTGAGTGGCCTCGTCAAGCAAAGAGAAATGCTGCGCCCTCAAACCCAAGTTACCCAACTCAAAGAAAATTTTTCCAAAAAAGCGAGAGGGCTCTCCTGGGTGATGCGGCAACATATTATGCAGAGAAAAATGAAACTCGAGCAGCTTGTAGCGCATTTAAAAGCAATCGACCCTCGGAGCTTGCTTAGCAAAGGCTATAGCATTGTCTTTCGAGAAAACTCTGATTCCGTTATTCTCTCTATGAATGAGGTTGCGCAAGATGAAATTCTTCGATTGCAGCTCTCTGATGGTCAGCTCAAAGTAAAGGTAAAGAATGAAAACATTTGAAGATGCCTATGAAAGGTTAGAACAAATTTTAGAAAAAATGAATGCAGAGCAAGTTTCTCTTGATGAAGCCCTTGCTTTATACGAAGAAGCAGATACTCTCATTGGCACTTGTCAAAAAAAATTGAGCGAGGCGGAGCAAAAAATTGAAATCCTTTTAAAAAACCGCGATGGATCTGTGCAAGTGGATGAAAATCAACACCCTCAAACGGAAGACTTTACCACTTCGAATCAATCTATATTGAATCAATGATAAAAAAACTGATTTTCACTGTGCGAAGAACCGAATGGTTGCTATTTGGGCTAATGTTCGCCATCGTTTCTTTAATCAACATCAACTTCAATATTCTTCGGAGCGCTCGCAATGCGCTCGTCGTCGCAGATCACGGTGGAAGTGCGGCTCTCATCCCCTATTTTGAATTGTTTGGAACCTTTCCAGCATCCATCTTGATGACTTGGGGTATTTCTCGCCTCATGCGCATTTTCTCTTTTCGGTCGATTTTTTCGATGACTATGGGATTTTTTCTCATCTTTTTTATTTTTTTTGCTTTTTGGATGTATCCCCATCGAGAAGCCATTCAAACACTTTTTGGAAATCACAGTCCTAATCTGATTTTTTATATCATGTCCGAACTATGGAAAGTGGCCCTCCTCTCTGTCCTTTTTTGGGGTTTCATCAATCAACATCTCTCTTTAGACATGGCAAAACGCTTCTACCCTCCTTTGATGCTCGGAAGTAGCTTGGGCGCCATTTTAGCTGGTCCCATCACTGTATTTTGCACCTCACAAGCCAGTTGGGAGCTTTTTTCTTTCTCTCAGGAAAGATGGCAACATTCTCTATATTTAATCACATTTTTTCTTGTGATTTGTGGACTATTGACCCTTTTTGTCTTCAATGCACTCCACAAAAAATTGGGGACACCCTCTACTACTTCTGACGAAGAAGAGACAGAAAAAATCCCCTTTAAACGCCGCCTTTTGTCTTTATCTTCAAGTTTGCGGTACTTAACAAAATCACCCTATCTACTCAGTCTTTTGTTCATCGTCATTGCAGAATATGTTTCCTATGCATTAGGAGAACTCATTTTCTTGGAAACCCTCAAAGAGAGATTTTCCACTCCTGCAGATTACTGCCAATATTTAGGGAGCCTTACCCTTTGGACAGGGATTCTCACAGCCTTTTGTGCAGTAATTTTGACTCCCTATCTTTTGCAAAAATATCGCTGGAGCTATTCAATACTACTCACTCCCATTTTGATGGTGCTACTCACCTTTGCTTTTTTTGCTGCGATTTATTTTGGAAAAATGGGCATTTTTCCAGGAGTTTCACCTCTTCCCTTCATCGTATTCTTAGGCAGTCTCCACTTCTGTATCGGCCGCTCCATCAAATACACAGTCTTCGATACAACAAAAGAACTCGCCTTTATTCCCTTAAGTCAAGAGGCACAAATGAAAGGAAAATTGGTCATCGATGGGATCGGCTCTCGACTCGGCCGAGGAACTTCTTCACTGGTCAGCATCACTCTCTTTGCCCTCGTTGGTGGGCCTGGAGAAAGTGCAATCTTTGCAGGGATCATCGCCACCTGCTTTGCCCTTTTGTCTATCCCTGCAGCTCGTTCAATTAGTCGTGAATTTGAAGGGATGCAGGCGGAATAATGGCGAAAGACAATTGAAATTAGTACTTTTTTCGCTTGGTTACATTTGAATCATCATTTGAATCATCATTCCTGGGATGTTTCCCGAGAGAAGAAATAGTCGCATCAATTTCATTAACTTCAGTTTTATTTTTTTCAATAACTGATTTTAATTTTCCAAAAGCTTCTATATAGGACTTTGGTAAATTTTTAATTTGACCTGCTTCTTTTGCAGCTTCTATAGCTTTGTCATATTCGCCCTTTTCATTGTGAGCGAAAGCTTTTTGTACAAAAAGCTTTGCCCGCACAGTTGGATCTGCCCCTTGAATTTCAAGCCCGTTATTTGCAGCTTCAAGAGCTAAATCATATTCGCCCTTTTCATTGTGAGCGATAGCTTTTTGTCTAAAAAGGTCTGCCCGTGTGATTGAACTTGCCCCTTGAATTTCAAGCCCGTCATTTGCAGCTCCTATAGCTTTGTCATATTCGCCCTTTTTATTGTGAGCGAAAGCTTTTTGTCTAAAAAGGTCTGCCCGTGTGATTGAACTTGCCCCTTGAAGAATTTTAAGCCCGTTTTCTGCAGCTTCTATAGCTTTGTTATATTCGCTCTTTTGATTGTGAGCGAAAACTTTTTGTACAAAAAGTTCTGCCCGTGTGATTGAACTTGCCCCTTGAAGAATTTTAAGCCCGTTTTCTGCAGCTTCTATAGCTTTGTCATATTCGCTCTTTTTATTGTGAGCGATAGCTTTTTGTACAAAAAGCTTTGCCCGTGTGATTGGACCTGCATCTTGAATTTCAAGCCCGTTATCTGCAGCTTCTATAGCTTTGTCATATTCGCTCTTTTGATTGTGAGCGATAGCTTTTTGTCTAAAAAGGTCTGCCCGTATGATTGGACCTGCCCCTTGAATTTGAAGCCCGTTATCTGCAGCTTCTAGAGCTTTGTCATATTCGCCCTTTCTATTGTGAGCGAATGCTTTTTGTCTAAAAAGGTTTGCCTGGTTGTCATCTTGTTTACCCAAGTAAAGCTTTGGAGGCAGTACGACTATTCTATTATTTAGATTTGAAGAAGAGATCATATTATTATTAGATGTTCGATTATTGAGAGTTGAACGCGGGTTTTGATTGGAAAAATGTTCTAAAAGCAATTTATTTTGGTTTATTAATTGGTCAACTTTTTCAGTTAGTTGTTGGATTGCTGAAGTATTTTGCTCTACCTTTTGGACTAAACTTGTTTGTTGTTGAATAGAGAGATTGGATTGGTTGATCTCGGTTTGTTCATTATTCATAGAATTATTGTAAGGCGTTATACTTGCGGAAGAATTAGTAGACATAAAACAAAAGCTCCTTTTAACTTTTTTTTGTTAATAGATATTATAACACATTTAAGAATAAAAAAAACTTATATTTTTTTGAAACCTGTTTTTGAGAGATATCAAAAAAAACCTATTATGGTTAGGTGAGGGTGTTTGGACTTGCCCCAGAACTCGCCTTTATTCCCTTAAGTCAAGAGGGACAAATGAAAGGGAAATTGGTTATCGATGGGATCGGCTCTCGACTCGGCCGTGGAACTTCTTCTCTTGTCAGCATTACTCTCTTTGCCCTCGTTGGGGGGCCTGGTGAAAGCGCAATCTTCGCAGGGATTATCGCCACCTGCTTTGCCCTTTTGTCTATCCCTGCTGCTCGCTCAATTAGCCGTGAGTTTGAAGACATGCAAGCGGAGTAATGGCAAAAGACAATTGAAATTATCGCTTTTTTCTTGGTTGCTTATTTTCATTTGAATCTTCATCCCTGGGATGTTTCCCAAGAGAAAAAACAGTCTCAGCAACTTCATTAACTTCAGTTTTATTTTTTTCAACAAGTGATATTATTTTTCCAAAAGCTTCTATATAGGACTTTGGTAAATTTTTAATTTGACCTCCTTCTTTTGCAGCTTCTATAGCTTTGTCATATTCGCCTTTTCCATAGTGAGCGAAAGCTTTTTCTTCAAAAAGCTCTGCCCGTGTGATTGGAGCTGCCCCTTGAATTTCAAGCCCGTCATCTGCAGCTTCTATAGCTTCGTCATATTCGCCCTTTCCATTGTGAGCGAAAGCTTTTGTTCTAAAAAGCCCTGCCCGTGTCATTGGATCTGCCCCTTGAATTTGAAGCCCGTTATCTGCAGCTTCTATAGCTTCGTCATATTCGCCCTTTTTATTGTGGCTGCAAATAAGCGATAGCTTTTTGTCTAAAAAGCACTGCCCGTGTCATTGGACCTGCCCCTTGAATTTGAAGCCCGTCATTTGCAGCTTTAAGAGCTAAATCATATTCGCCCTTTTTATTGTGAGCGATAGCTTTGTTTCTAAAAAGCCCTGCCCGCACAGTTGGATCTGCCCCTGCATCTTGAAGAATTTCAAGCCCGTCATTTGCAGCTTTAAGAGCTAAATCATATTCGCCCTTTTGATTGTGAGCGAAAGCTTTTTGTCTAAAAAGGTCTGCCCGCACAGTTGGATCTGCCCCTTGAATTTGAAGCCCGTCATTTGCAGCTTTAAGAGCTAATTCATATTCGCCCTTTTCATTGTGAGCGAAAGCTTTTTCATTGTAAGCGATAGCTTTGTTTCTAAAAAGCCCTGCCCGTGTCATTGGATCTGCCCCTTGAATTTGAAGCCCGTTATTTGCAGCTTCAAGAGCTAAATCATATTCGCCCTTTTGATTGTGAGCGAAAGCTTTGTGTACAAAAAGGTCTGCCCGTGTCATTGGACCTGCCCCTTGAATTTGAAGCCCGTCATTTGCAGCTTTAAGAGCTAAATCATATTCGCCCTTTTGATTGTGAGCGATAGCTTTTTGTTTAAAAAGGTTTGCCCGCATGATTGAACCTGCCTCTTGAATTTGAAGCCCGTTATTTGCAGCTTCAAGAGCTAAATCATATTCGCCCTTTTTATTGTGAGCGATAGCTTTGTTTCTAAAAAGCCCTGCCCGCACAGTTGGATCTGCCCCTTGAATTTGAAGCCCGTTATTTGCAGCTTCAAGAGCTAAATCATATTCGCCCTTTTTATTGTGAGCAAAAGCTTTTTGTCTAAAAAGGTCTGCCCGTGTCATTGGATCTGCCTCTTGAATTTGAAGCCCGTCATTTGCAGCTTCTATAGCTAATTCATATTCGCCCTTTTCATTGTGAGCGAAAGCTTTTTCATTGTAAGCGAA
>SDBS01001366.1_pt1 | contig 24769 bp, 21 predicted proteins | sample 2277091 | NCBI WGS metagenome assembly SDBS01 (sample SAMN10404972, study PRJNA504765) | marine sediment metagenome | isolation source: marine sediment core GS10_PC15, 163 cmbsf | place: Arctic Ocean: Southern Knipovich Ridge | collected 2010
TGAAAAACCCTGCAAATCTGGAACAGCTTTTCGCAAATCATCAGAGAACTGCGTCAAGAAACGATCGCCCCACTTAAACATTTTCTGTTTTTCAATAATCTCTCGCCCTAATTGCCAATAAAAATTGATGAGCTCTTTGTTAACTGCAAATGCAGCACGCAATTGAGATTCTTTTAATCGCTTTTTGATATCAGTTAAAAAGATTTTATAGTTAGTGTCCAAACGCAAAGCATCCGTTTTTTTCTTAATTGATTGTGTCATAACATTATCCTTGTTGATTAAATTGAGGGGAAACCACCACCGTGGCTAATTTATTAATACCGAGCACACCTAGAAAATAATTTGTGATTTTCTGCATTGACTTACGTAATCGTTCAACGTCCATAATCACATAACCAGTTGTCACATCATTTTTCATTTTGTGATTTATGTGAATTTTGATTAATTTTTTTTGAAAAATGAAAAAGATTTCTTAATGGATTTGATTTTGAGATTTCTGGCTAGAAATTTAAATAGAGTTGACGAGTAAAAGCATAATATATACTTCTACTAAGCTAGTCCAATCTTTTCAAATGCTTTTTCGAGGTTATTAATTTCTTTTAATAAGTTTTTATAGGCTGGCTCTACTTCTTCTTTTGCAAGCTTATCTGCAAGACGTATTTTTTCTTCTAAAGTTTTTGCCGCTTCTTTTAGTCGAGGAGTGCCGCAATAAGCAGTAGCGCCTTTGAGTTTATGCGCAATATTTTTAAGCTCTTCTAAACCACCATTTTTGAAATTTTCATCAAGCTGTTGTTTATAATTCGGCAACATATCAATAAGAACTTTAAGCGTTTCTTTTGCTTTGTCTTCATCACCGCAAATCAGTTTAGCGCCAAGATTAAGGTCAATAATTTTATCTTTTTCGCCGATTTCTTTTTCTTCTTTTTCCTTGTGATCAATCGTTTTATGTAACCATTTTCGAAAAATACGATCCATCTTTAAAATACCGAGAGGCTTTGTTAAATAATCCTGCATACCACAGACATTACAAGCTTTTTTTGTTTTATCATCATCATGCGCAGTAAGTGCAATGATGGGTATGCTCGCAGTTTCTTTTGAAATATCATGAATTTTCTTAGCAAACTCACACCCGCCCCCATCTGGTAATCCAATATCCATAAAAATTAAATCATATAAAGGCTTTGCTTTGTTGATTAAATCTATCGACTCTTGTCCAGTCGTTGCCACATCTAATTGCACATGAAATTCATCTGCTAACAGTGAACGACCAATTAATTGTGCAATCTCATCATCCTCAACTAACAATATTCTTGCTGTGGGTTCTATCGCACCAGTCAATTCACCCTCTAATACCGATTGAGCAGCATCGTTTTTAATCGCAATCGATTCAGCTTCTGGCAACTTAAAGGGCAAGGTACAAATAAAGTTTGTACCTTTTCCTGGTGTGCTTTTCACTTCAATAGATCCATTCAACTCATCGACAAATTGTTTGACCATGCTTAGGCCTAAACCAAGACCTGAATGAAGACCTTTATTTGATAGGTCAAGCTTGGTAAATCGTTCGAAAATAATCTTCTGCTTATCGATTGGAATACCAACACCTGTATCTTTTACAATAATCTGTACGAGCACATTTTTGTCATCAACGTATTTCCACAAAACCTCATCAATTTCAACGTTTCCTTTAGCCGTAAACTTTATAGCGTTACTTAATAAATTAATCAATATACGTTGAACACGAAAGGAATCGCCAATAAGCTCTTGAGGTATTTCTTTATCAATATGCGTTTTAATATTGAGATGTTTTAATATTGCTGTTGGAAGCTCAAGCGCCTCCACATCTCTAGTGATATCATGCAAGTTAAATTTTTCCGATAAGATGGGGAAGGAATTTTTTTCAATATTATCAAACTCAATAATAGCATTAAGAATATTCAATAATTTTTTACTCGAATTTGCTACCTGCTCCAACGTTTCTTTTTTAGCTAAGTTTGTTTCTTTCTTTGCTAGTATCTCTAACATGGTGGCAACGCCACTAGCTGGTGTACGAAGATCATGTTGCATATTCATAATAAATTGGCTTTTAAGCTCACTTGATTCTTCTGCTTTTTGTTTGGCAACTCTCAACTCTTGCTGAGTTTTTTTAAGCTCGGAAATATCTACTGTGTTACCTACAATGCCGACAATATTGCCTTTTTTATCTCTCAATGGTTTTTTGGATGATAACTGGACAAATGGCTTGCCGTCTTCTGGAGACTTAGAGCCTTCCTCCCATTTTAATTCTTTGCCTGACTGAATAACTTGCAAATCATGTTTTCTAAATTGATCTGCATGAGTTTTTGTAAAAAGATCATAATCCGTTTTGCCAATTAACTCTTCTACTGAGGCAGCACCGGCCTTTCTAGCCGCATAATCATTGGCCCCAAGATAGACACCATTAATATCTTTCCAATAGACGCTACCAGGCAAGCTAGACAAAACATCTACAATATATTCATTCTGTGTTGTCGTTACATCTTTCATTAAACACAACTATAATAATGTTTTTATAAAGTAATTTACAAAGTAATTTATATTTGCATCAAAATATGATTAAATCACACTTGTTTCTTAACTATCCATACTGAAATGGTTCGAGTTTTATTATGTCAAAAACTGAAGGCTATTCTATAGCAAATGTAAATCACGCACAATCCGATATAACTATTGGATCCGTAATCAATGGAGCATATGGTTCTAACGAAAAAAATTGGGGAGATCGGCCCGCCTTTCAAGGTAACTTTATAAATTTTGGCTTTTGGAGAGACATCTCCTATAAAAATAAAACAATCTCAGCAGAAGATCGCATTCTAAGCTCAAAAAAATTATATGACTACGTAATAGAAATATCTAATTTACGCGAGAATCATTATAATGAAGATCACGCGCTACTTGAAATAGGATGTGGCAGAGGTGTTGGGTTGGCCAGCATATTTCTTAATCATAATTTTAAAAATCTGAAAAAAATTATTGGATTGGATATTACTCTAGACCAGCTAAAGCGCGCGACCAATATTCATCAGCGTGTTTTTCAAAAATCATATCCATTTTATTTGATTCATGCGAGCGCAGATAAGACAACTTGTGCCAACCAATCGATTGACCATGTTTTTTCTGTTGAAGTTGCACAGCATTTTAAAACATTCAAACCATTCGCAACTGAAATGAAACGCATTATAAAACCAAACGGACAAATTGTATTTGTTGCTCATCTTTCAACAAACCAAAAAAGCTTTAATAAGTTAAGAGAAAAACAATTATTAATTGATAATCAAGAAATAGATATTTTATGCCCAGTTGATGAAGCAATTCAGGCATTTCGTGAATTGAATTTTAATGTAAACTGTTTTCCAATTGGTCATCATGTTTTTCCTGGATTTAATAAATGGATAGAACAAATAGAAAAAGGAACAAAAGCTGATTCAAATAAAATATTTGAAGCTTATAATGATGGTCTACTTAATTACTACGCGTTTATTATTGAACCAAAATAAACTATAAAATAGTTAACAAGATTATCCGGGGATATCTATGATCGGCACTTTACAACAGCATCGACTTAGTTCACCGCAGAATTTTTATTGAATATACCCGCTATGCATCTTGATATTTTTTGAAAACCAAAGTTGCATTATGGCCTCCAAAACCGAATGAATTAGAAATGGCAATATTGACTTCAGCTTTCCTCGCAACATTAGGGACATAATCCAAGTCACATTCTGGATCTGGTTGCTCATAGTTAATCGTTGGCGGTATGATTCCTTTAACAATGGCCAGTATACATACCATAGATTCCAAAGCTCCGGCTGCACCCAAAAGATGTCCAGTCATCGATTTCGTCGCGCTTATTGCAAGTTCGTGCGCATGCTGCTTGAAAACTTTTTTAATAGCCAGATTTTCAGCAATATCGCCAGGAGGTGTCGAAGTAGCATGAGCATTGATATAATCAACATCATCCGGGCTTAATCCTGCATCATCTAAAGAAGCGTTCATTGCATTGATTGCACCGCTACCCTCAGGATCAGGAGCAACCATATGATAGGCATCGCATGAGGCGCCATAACCAATGATTTCAGCATAAATTCTAGCACCTCTCTTTTGAGCATGCTCAAGTGTTTCCATCACAAGAATGGCAGACCCTTCACTGATGACAAAGCCATCTCTGTTCAAGTCAAAAGGTTTGCTTGCTTTTTTCGGCTCGTCATTATTGGTAGACATCGCCTTCAACGCTATAAATCCTGAAATAGCAATTGGGGTAATTGGTGCTTCCGCTCCGCCTGCAATCATGGCATCAGCATATCCGCCTTGAATCGTCCGAAAAGCTTCACCGATGGCGTTAGTGCTAGACGCACAAGCAGTCACACTGGCAACATTAGGGCCCCTTAATCCGTAGGTAACAGCCGTCAATCCAGCTCCCATATTAGCTATCATCATAGGAATAAGAAAGGGACTAACACGATCACAACCTTTTTCATGAAGCACTTTAAACTGTTTCTCAAGCGTTGTAATGCCTCCTACTCCCGATCCAATCATAACCCCGATTCGATCTTTATTTTCGACTTCAAGATCCAATCCAGCATCTTTTATTGCCATTCCAGAAGCAGCAACCGCAAACTGTGTAAAGCGATCCATACGCTTAGCTTCTTTTTTGCCCATATAATCTATAGGGTCAAAATCATCCACCTCACCCGCAATCCTTGACTTCATATTATCTGCGTCAAACTGGGTAATCTTTCCGATGCCCGAAACCCCATCACACAATGAATTCCAGAAAGCGTCAATCCCAGTTCCTACTGGAGAAATCACACCCATACCAGTTATTACAACTCTTTTTTTCATATGTGTTTCCTTCATTCATTCACTCATTAACTTGAAGCGTCCCAAGGCCCTGGCGCATTTAATCTTTAGTAATAAACAAGGGATAGAACTTCTACCCCTTAAGTAAGACGTAAATCATAACAAATTAAACGCATCATGCAACTTTTTAATTTAACGGTAAAAGCCAGGTAAATCAAGCCGGATAACCCCTTCTTAGCGCTACCACATCCGGCTACCAATAATAAATTATTTCAAACAAAACCTAAACACACACCTCAAGCTTATCCAACACATGAAGCAACGTTTTTCCGGCATTCTCAGAACTTCCACGAACATCGGTTTTTTGAGTTGTATCCTCTTCACCACGCTCATTTAAAAGGTTACTAACACCTCTTATGACCATCGCCTTCATGCCAAATAACCAGGCGGTTTGATAAATAGCAGAAGTTTCCATGTCAATCGCTAATGGTTTTTGAGACTTTATTTGTTCGAAAAGTGACGGTGGCGATGGAAACATATTGGTTGTCACAATCGAACCTTCATATATTTTAGCACCAACAGACAAACCTACAGCAGAAAAATCTGTTGCTAAGCTAGCTAAACCAGGGTCCATTTGATAGCTTTTCTGCAAAGGTATTTTCTTGATCGGATGTGTTAAAGCCGACTCAAAATCTGTTCCTTGCAGTAATATAAATGAACATTGTATTTCTGCTTCGAAGGCTGAAGTCGCAACAACCACATCACCAACATTGAGACGAGAATCAACTCCTCCCGCTGTCCCAACAAAAAAGAGATACTCTGGTTGAAACGCCGCAAGAATAAACGTCGACATTGCAGCAGCACAAGTCGTCCCCATGCCAATAGCGCTTAAAAGTATTTTCTTGCCATCATAATGACAAATTTGAAAATCACCCACGGGTGTTGTAACGATTTCTCTATCCGTCATGACACTGTTGATATAAGCAATTTCATTGGGCATTGCAGAAATAATGGCAAAATCTACTTTCTTTATTTGTGGTTTGTCCATGCTCATCAATTATTTTACCTTCTTTAATACTCTATCGAGACCAGTAACAATTTCTTCTTGCTCTACCAGGAACACGGTATCTCACTCGAACATTTCGATACCTAGGCACGTTAATGTATCGACATCTGAGCCGGGAACGCCATCCAACACGCCGACACACAGAACGACGGACATATCCTGCAACTCTTCTCTCATATCGCCAACCATAAATTCGCCGACCAGGCATAGTCCGACAAACTCTTATTCTAGGAGTATTCCGGGCATGCCTACCAAAAATACCGGCAGTAGCTGCCCCAAAAACAAGGGTCAAACTAAGCGATAAAATGAAAAGTAATATTTTTTTCTTCATATGTTAATTACCTTTTTAATATTAAATAATGTCATTCCAGGCGCGCATAATAAGTGTTATTCGTGATAGTGTAAAGCAACATAAATCTAAACAAACAAGCCAATATTCATTGGAAACAGTATTATCTTGATTTTCAAGCAGTTAGAATAAAGCGCAATAATTAATCTAAAAAATTTCAAGATACTTAAGACGAACTTTCTTGACTCTTTGTGTATTTTTTGTATTATCGGGCTGTAAGCCGCATCAAAATGATGAACCCGGATATTTTATGCAAAATTGTTGTGACATATCCGGGTTAATATCCTAAATAAATGATTTTCGCGAATGTTTTCTTTCTGACCAAAAGATTTGGTTGTTTTTAAAAGGAGTTTCACGATGAATAACATAGAGCAAATTTATTCGGCATACTCTAACCACTATGACGAGCAAATATCTAAAATTGTTCCATCCTATAGAACAATGCTAAGAAGCATGGTCTCTGCAATCCCATTTTCAGCAGAAGATACTTTCACCGTAGTGGATCTTGGCTGCGGAACAGGCAACCTCACCTATTTAATTAAATCAAATTTCCCCAATGCGATTATTGATGGGATGGACTTTTCGCCTGAAATGATCAAAATTTCCGAGAAAAAGCTTGCTGAACATGATGACAGCATCCATTTTGAAACCGTTGCTTTTAAAAACTTTGAGTTTAAAAAAACATACGATGTCATTGCTTCAGCCATTGCACTTCATCATTTACCGAGCGAGCGTCAATTTAAAATCTACCAACGCATTTATGACGCATTACCAAATCATGGTGTTTTCATCAATGCAGTACATGTCTTGGGTGCAAACGATGAACTATCTGAAACTTACACCTCAACCTGGGCTGATGTCATGCGAAAAATGTTGCCCGTTAACGAAGCTGAAAACATCATTAATACGGCCCGCGAAATTGACCAACCGGTCACACTTGTGCAACATTTTGAATGGCTCAAAACTATCGGCTTTAAAGACATCGATATTGTATGGAAAGAGAATCAAATCGCTGTTATTTACGGAGGAAAATGAAATGACATTACAAACTGAAATCTTAGATATTCTGAAAAAGCCAATGCTAGCAAGCTTAGCAACCATCACCGAAGATGGAAAACCCTGGACACGCTACGTCATGATTATGGCCTCTGATGATATGACCATTCGATGTGCAAGCTTCACTCAGTCGCGTAAGGTAGCACAAATTCAGAAAAATCCTGAAGTACACTTAACATGCGGCATAGAAAATTCAGAAGAAATGAAACCATATCTGCAAATTCAAGGCAAAGCGAGATTCACAACGTCAGAAAAAGAGCGACATGCATTTTGGAATGATAAATATTTAGCCTATTTTAAAGGTCCTGATGATCCAAATTACGGCGTCATGATAATCAAGCCGTATTGTATTGAACTGGCAACACCAGGGAACCTTGAACCGAAGATATGGAAAGCATAGAATCTGCTATACCCATTGTCATTGAAGATGGGTATATTCCAAATTCTGAATCAAGATAGACATCTCGCTAAATCTGCGTTATGGTAATGTTTAGTTCATTATAAACAAACAGTTAATGGATAATAACGATGAAATATGATCTGGATATTAAAAGTGAAGGCGTTATTCTAGAATGCATTGAAGATTCGGCTTTTGAAGATCAGGCGGTCTTAAACCCAACCTGCGTTGAATATAAAAATATTATTCATATGTTTTATCGCGCAGTTCGAAAAGATTTCGTTTCTACCGTTGGGTATTGCCAACTGGTCGACGGTAAAGTGACCTATCGAGCACCACAACCTGTTATTTTTCCTGAGTACTCATATGAAAAAAGCGGGGTTGAAGATTCAAGAATCGTCTTTCTTGATGGTATTTTTTATATCTTTTATGTCGCATATGACGGTGAAAATGCACAAGTTGCTTATGCGACGACAACTGACTTAGTCAACTTCGTTAAACACGGGCTCATTTCAGCTCAACTTAGTTACGCCCAAGCACAAAAATTATTTTGCCCAAATTCCCCTGCTGCTGCAAAACTAGCAACCTATAGACAACGCTACAAATTCCATGCTGATCCAAATGGATTACTTTGGGAAAAGGATGTTTTTCTTTTTCCACAAAAAATCAATAATCGCTATGCTATGTTAGTCCGAATTTTACCCGGTATTCAGATTATTTACTTTGATGATTTTAGCGAATTAACTGACGATGGATTCTGGAAGAACTATCTCACCAATCTCGATAAATATGTTATAATGCAACCTGAATTTCGCTTTGAAAACAAACATATCGGCGGTGGAGCACCCCCCATCCTCACAGAAGATGGCTGGCTTATCATTTATCATGGTGTTGAAGTTGAAGGCCATCGAACTGTTTATCGCGCATGCGCCGCATTACTTGATACAAAAAATCCAACCAATGTGATTGGACGATTGAGTGAACCGATGTTTGGGCCTGAAGAATCTTGGGAATTAATTGGTGACGTAGATAATGTCGTCTTTCCAACTGCCGCGCTTGTGAAAGGAGACAGACTTGTGATCTATTACGGCGCCGCAGATAAATTAATTGCAGCAAAATCTCTGGATATGAAAAAATTACTAACCGCATTAAAGAATAGCTAACAAGGAAACTATGATCCACAAAAAAATGGTTGCGACAAAAACTGAACCAAGAAGTATTGCTTATGTTGCAACATTTCCTCCAAGAGCATGCGGCATCGCAACTTTCACCCAAGATTTAACAAACGCTATAGACAACTTATATTCACCTGCCATCACATCTAAAATCATTGCAATAAATTTAAATGACACCGATGCGTATCATTATCCCAGTAAAGTCATTTTTGAAATAAGTCAAAATAGAAAATCAGATTATAGTGACGCCGCAAAACTTATTAATGAAAATGACGATATTAAACTCGCGAACATCCAACATGAATTTGGCCTTTTTGGTGGCAAATACGGATCAAATATATTAATACTTCTAAAAAAACTTAAAAAACCAGCCGTTGTCACATTTCACACGGTACTTCCTACACCAAACGATACTTTACATAAAACTGTTAAAAATATTTCAGCATATGTGCGCCATTTTATTGTGATGACTCATTTGGCCAAAATGATGTTGATAGATGACTATGGCATTTCAGAAGAAAAAATTATTGTGATCCCACATGGGATTCACCACCGCCCTTTTATCTCTAGTCATGATGCAAAATTAAAACATGGTCATAGCGATCGAACGATTTTTACAACCTTTGGTTTTTTAAGTCGAGGCAAAGGCCTTGAATATGTCATTGAAGCACTTCCGAAAGTCATTGAAAAATTTCCCAATACGCTTTATATGATTTGTGGCATGACACACCCCAACGTATTAAAAAAAGAAGGTGAAACCTATCGCAACAATTTAAATCGCCAAATTCACCAACTTGGCATCAGTAAACATGTAAAATTTTATAATCGCTATTTGTCGTTAGATGATTTATTCAAGTTTCTCGAAATAACAGACATCTATATCTCAACATCACTTGATCCAAACCAAGCAGTTTCGGGCACATTATCTTATGCACTTGGCACGGGCCGTCCTGTTATTTCAACAGCATTTAGTCAAGCAAAAGAACTCGTGACACCAAAAGTCGGCATGCTTGTTCCTCCACGAGATAGTAATGCCTTTGCTCAAGCAATGATTGAAATGCTCGAAAGAGAAGATGGCGAAAAAAGCCCCGGCATGACCGCCTATCAAGAAACACGTCATATGACATGGCAAAATGTTGCGATTCGATATATGAATACATTTGCACACTACTCAACTGACATACAAAAAACAAAACGATACAAACAATTTCCTGTTATAAAAATCGATCATATTGAAAACATGACCGATGATTTTGGTATTTTTCAATTTGCAAAAATTACAGAACCCGATACTAAATCAGGCTATACACTTGATGATAATGCCCGCGCATTAATCGCCATTGTTTTATATTATGAACGCTTTAAAAAGAAAATAGATGAACCTAACAAACACGCGTTAAAAAAGCGCTTACACCGACTTATGAATGCTTATTTAAACGTTATGCAGCATGTATCCAAACCAGATGGTTATTTTGAAAACTATGTGAATTATGATAAAAGTTTAAATGATGATGCAAACCAAAGAGATTCACTTGAAGATGCAAATGCTCGTGCACTCCATGCACTTGCATTAACCGCCACAAATCGCGAAGCACCAAAACAAATAAAAATGAAAGCGTTAAATCTCGTTAAAAACAGCTTAGAACACCACGTATCATTTAAATCACCTCGGGCCATCGGATTTTATATTAAAGCACTTTGTTATTTGATTCAATATTCAGACCTTGCTCAAAAATCTGATCTGATATCATTACTTCATAAACAAACAAAAATTCTAGTCGATCATTTTAATCAACACTCAAGCGATGATTGGCTTTGGTTTGAGCACTATTTAACTTATGCAAATGCTGTATTGCCAGAAGCATTAATTTTTGCTTATCAAACAACAGGCGAGAAAACATATTTTGATATTGCAAAAAAGACGATAGAATTCTTGATTGACGTGCATTTTATTAATGACATTTATGTGCCGATTGGACAAGATGGCTGGTTTCACAAACAAGGTGAACGTAGTCACTTTGATCAACAACCAGAAGACACCTCTTCCATGATCCAAGTACTCCGACTGATGTATAACATCACAAAAAACACCGACTATTACGAACTTATGCATCGCGCATTCTGCTGGTTTTTAGGTGACAACGCATCAAGACAAATGGTTTATGACGAATCAACTGGCGGCTGTTGCGACGGCATTCACAGCACTGGGATCAACCTAAACCAAGGCGCCGAATCAACCGTCTCCTACCTCATTGCGAGATTACAGTTTTAAATACAAAAGGTGTCAGGCATAACCATACCAACCTTTCTAAGAAAGGTTGGTATGGTTATGCCTGACACCTTTTTCTTTTCTTGCATATCAGATAAATCTTGATAGTATAGTCCTTTCAATCATTCTCTTCTTTTTTTCTATTTTTTTCCTAGGATTTATTTATGCGTAAACCTCGTGTACACGTGCGTGGCGGTATTTATCATCTCATGTTGCGCGGCAATAACGGCCAAGAAATATTTTTTGAGAACAAAGACAAATGGATTTTAATGTCATTTATTGATAAGACATTACAAAAATGTGATGCGATTGTGCATGCCTATTGTTTAATGCCAAATCATATTCATCTTGTCATTCAAGTTAACGATATTTCTATATCACAAGTTATACAATATTTAGCATGCAGGTATGTTAAATATATAAATATTAAATACAAGCGGTATGGCAATCTCTTTCAAGGCAGATTTAAATCAATTTTTGTTGATGGAAATAAATATTTTCTTACGCTAATTCGCTATATCCATCAAAATCCGCTGCGCGCCAATTTAATTTCATCTTTAGAAGAATTTTGGTGGTCAAGTCATTTTGATTATACTGGAAGAGGCAAAACCACCTGGGTAACTCAAGATTTAACTCGCTCTCTTTTTCTTGAGAAAAATAAAAACTGGCTAGAAGAATATAATGAATTCATGAAAATTACTCAAACTAAAGAGGAATTCTATGATTTCTTTTATAAACGAAAAATCAAGAACGCAAAAAAACCTATGATCATAGAAGAAATAGAATGCACTCGAAAGACTCAACCAAAACTAACTTTAGAACAAATACTAGAATTTTGTGAGAAAGAATTTGGGATATCAAAAGAACTTTTAACAAGAAAATCAAAAAAACCAGAAATTACTTATTCCAGATCCATGGTGGTTTCTTTAGCATACTTAACAAAAACAGCAACCCTGAAAGAACTTGCTGTTTACTTTAATCAACATGTCAATGCGTTATCGCGTTGTTTTAATAGATTTCTGCTCTCTCATAAAGAAAAAATATCCGAACTCATCAAAAGGTGTCAGGCATAACCATACCAACCTTTCTATGAAAGGTTGGTATGGTTATGCCTGACACCTTTTCACCTTTTTAGATCAAAGACACAGGGATAGCATCAATATTACTAGTGATTGGTAATATTATATCAGTCAAGCAGATTAATACGCCAACACCAATCTTTGCTTTTATATTATTCAGAACTTGAAAATGCTTAACCGCTTCTTTTCTTGGTGATGCACTCTTTTTAATTTCAACAGGATATAAAATTTGATCCTTTAGAATAATAAGGTCAATTTCCTTTTTATCTTTATCTCTATAATAAAATAGCGGTGCCTGTAAACCATTGTGCCAATACGATTTTAAGATTTCAGTTACAACAAACGTTTCTAAAATAGCACCAGACATTGCACCCGCTTCTAACGTTTTTGCATCTGACCACTGAGTCAGATAACTGCAAAGACCAGTATCAAGAAAATATAGTTTAGGTGTTTTAACTAAGCGTTTTGTTAAGTTATTGTGATAGGGCTCTAACAAATAAATAATGCCTGATGTTTGTAATATTGAGAGCCAATTTTTTGCTGTATTAGGACTCACATCTGTATCGCGAGCTAAATCAGCAAAGTTGAGCAACTGTCCTGTCCTTGCTGCAGTCACTTTTAAAAATCGCAAAAAAGCACTCTCATCACCGACTTGCGCCAAATCCCTAACATCACGCTGCAAATATGTTTTAAGATAAGAGCTATAAAACAAATCTCTATTAACCTTTTTATTCGTCAACATTGCAGGAAAAGAACCACGCCAAATCGTTTGATAAATTTCTTCTAAAGTTTGTTTTTTTACCGTTTTAGCTTTTTTTTCTAATGCTTTTTCTCCAGGTAAAAATGGCGTGCCCAGCGCCGCAAATCCTCTATATTCCCATTGCGACAATCCCAACAAATTAACAATGCCAATACGCCCAGCCAACGATTCTGAAACACCTTTCATTAAATGAAATTGTTGCGAACCTGTTAACCAATATCGCCCCGGTTTACTATTGTTATCAACTTCCATTTTTATATACGGTAATAATTCAGGCGCATATTGAATTTCGTCAATCAACACTGGCGCTGGAAAACGCTCCAAGAAAAGCTTAGGCTCACTTCTTGCAAGCGCGAGAAGTATTGGATCATCTAAGGTAACATAATTGCGATTTTCTTTTGCGAGGTGCCGAAGAAAAGTTGTTTTGCCGACTTGTCTTGGGCCAGTGACCATTACAACGGGAAATTGTTTGCTTGCAGATTTAATGACAGATTCTAAGGTTCTAGTAATATACATAATAATTCGTCCAATCATCATTCACATTGCATTATAGACGAAAAATAAATGATTGACAAGGCAAAAGGTGTCAGGCATAACCATACCAACCTTTCTATGAAAGGTTGGTATGGTTATGCCTGACACCTTTTGCCTTTTAATTTAATGCATTCTTGGGCGTACCATGTTTTCATCTACTTTTTTTGCTGCTGTAGTTTTACGTAAATTTTCAGCCGCACCCGCCTGATCTGGGCCAACTGCTTTTGCTAAATCCTTTAATGAGTCTGGAATGACTTTACAGTTAAGGCCTTTTGCAATCGCCCAGTAACGCGCCATTGCAGATAAACCATCACCCATTCCTGCCTGAGGTTCTTTCGGTAACTCGCGCACGTCAAAAGTTCGGCTCTTCATTGTAGTCACCCACTCGATTGATTCTTGAATGGCTTGTTCATCGGAATGCGTCATCATCATATCATTTTTCTTAAACTTATTTCCTTGAGCGTCTTTGTGATCTTCTAGATACAATGTGCCTTTTGGCGCATCTAGCGAATTTTGCCCCGGATGAGCTAGATCAGGCCTCTTAAACTCGGCTTCAACGGCGACGAGATTAGGATTTTTCTTACCGTGATCATCAAGAATTCCACCATCAGCTGCATTATCAAATTCCACTAAAGTTCCTGCATCATTTACCTTCATCGGAGTTAGCTTGTAAAGCACACCTGTTTGATCATTAAACAGAGAACCAGTACCTTGTCCTGTCGTTGCATCAAAATCAGTTCCAAGCTCTTTATTTAACGCAACAGAGTCAATTTTTCCAATGTTCAATCTATTCAAGAAACATGTCTTTTTCATAATTCGCTTTCGACGTTCAAGCGCCTGTTTATCCACAGACCAACCCGGATCACCTATTCTTTGCAACTGTGAAGCAATAAGAGTATCAATGCCGTACTTAGTTGTTGGAATGGAATCATCCTCAGTAGCATTCTGAGGATGAGGAATAGACACACGATTACCACCTAAAGTTGCCAATAACTCATTTACTTCTTTATAAGTCCCGAGAGTTGTATCAGATGCATTTAACTCCTTCAAAAAAGCAGTTTGCTCATTTGGTGTAGCGTCAGTAAATTTAGGACCTAGCGCTCGAATAATTTTTCGACGATCTTGTGCGGAGACACTTGGACGTATATTGCTGATAGCAGTAATAGTTTCATCAACGCTTCCTGGATTAGCATCATCAGGCAACTGAATCATTGAGCCACTAGCAGAATCTTTTAATGTCGCTAGTAAAGTATTGACGTTAACTGTTGTCGTTAAATCCAAACCATGAGCATACAACGCATCAAAAAATGCTTTTCGAATATTTTGATTAGCAGGAATATTTCCTGGTTTTATTGCATTAACAAAATCAACTCTCTCTTGTGCAGTCAATGCTGGCTCTGGGATTCTAGCATCTGTGATCGCAGTAATTGCTGCTGCCATATTTCCAACACCTGCTCCGCCAGCAGCAACCCGAAGATAAACACCTGTCTCGGAATCATCAAATTTAGCTAACAAATTATTATTTAAGTCGTCAATCGAAGCAATAACCAACGCCGGATTTTCCAACGCCTCATTAAAGTCATCCCTTTTTAATGCATCTGCTCCATCAACACCTAATCGATTGCCAGTTAAACCTGCAATTGCCGCTCGCATATCTTGCGCAGCTTGTAATGCAAGACCTAAATTATCAATGACATTTCTATCTGCATCATTAACACCAGCCATCCCTGCAGCAATACGCGCCGGAATATTGGCTGCCGCTAAAATCGTATTTAAATCCGTTCGCGTTCTTACAGCTGGAGGATCTACTGGATTTGCTTTCAACACCTCCAATAACTCATCTTCATGGCCTGCGATCATCCCTGCTGGAAACGCAGCTTGTAAAACATTTCGCATCCCAGCATCTAGGTGAATATTATTTGCTACCGCTGCTGCTTGAATAGCACCAAATACAGCATCTCGATTTGCAGCCGTAATTAACGGCTTCATAACTGTCATCAGTTCTCGCCATTCTTTTATATGTCCATATATCGCCGCAACATCTCCCACTTGGATATTCAATCTAGCCGGGAAATCCACCGCATTTAAAACATTTCGCATCCCTAGATCTTGATCAAGGTTAGGTACTGCCGCTGCTGCTTGAATAGCAGTAAAAACCGCAACTCGATTTGTATCGTCAATTAAAGGCTCTAAAACTGCATACAGCTCTTTCCATTCAGGTAAATGATTGGCTATTTCTGTTACATCGGCAACTCTTATATTTCCATGTGCGCCAACCGCTGCATTTAAAACATTTCGCATCCCAGCATCTAGGTGAAGATTATCTGCTACCGCTGCTGCTTGAATCGCAGTAAATACAACATCTCGATTATCATTTGTTATTAACGGCTTCATGACTGTCATCAGTTGCCGCCATTCTTGCGCATGATTAGCAATCGCCGCTACGTTTGCCGCTGAGATATTCAGCGCTGCCGGATAATCTGCTTCTTCTAAAACCGCGCGCATACCAGCATCTTGATGAATGTGTGCTGCTTTTTCCTTAACTTTCGCAAATACAGCTTGTTGATTATCATCTGTTATTAACGGCTTCATGACTATCATCAGTTGTTGCCATTCTTGCGCATGTTGAGCTAACGACCGTACATTTCTTTCAGTAATATTTGCTGCTGCAGGGAAATTCGCTGCAGCTAAAACATTTTGCATCCCTAAATCTAGATGCAGGTTACCTGCATGTGCTGCCGTTTTAATAGCAACAAATACTGCATCTTGATTTGCATTTGCAAGTAAAGGTCCCAAAACTTTGAGCAATGCTTGCCATTCATTTGGATTTTCGGCAATCTTATACACACTCGCTACTGTGAGGTTTCCATGCCCGCCAAATAATGCAGTTAAAACCACTTGGACTCTTGGAGTATCATCAAAAGGACCTCGATGTGCTTGATCAATAATCGCGTCCATCACACGAGCACGACGATCTTCAGCTAAACTCGATAAAAACGGATCAATCACAGTCATTAAGTCTTTGAAATATTGACCATTGTTATATGCTAGATTTTTTGGAGCATCCCCTTGTATAAATTGTTGAAACTGATCGCCTGTTATCGCTAGTTTTTTACTTATCCCAACTGCTTGACATATCGCGATTATATCAAAAGTTAAGATGGCCTTATAAACACGAATCTCATTTCCAGGGGTAACTAACGGCAAGATCCCATCCATTAAAGTTTTTATAGCACCCACGTCGCCTGAAAAATCAGTATAATTAGCAATGACGTCGAGCGATCCGGTAGTCTTCGTCAAAGCTCGAATCAAACGATTAATTTGTGCTGGTGTACGATTTTGTACTCCATCTAAAATACCCCACAACTGATCAACCGTATTAGTTCCTCCAGCTTGAGGGGCTGGCACAACTGGCGGCACCGCAGCTGTATCATAAAATAAATTTTGAAAATTAACCTGATTTGCAAGATCTACTCCTGCAATATCCATTCTTGGAAAACCGGGAAACATGCGCTTAATGGATGGCATATAGATAAGCAGCATCGCTTGTCGTTGTTCTGATGATAATGGCATGTCAATTTCCTCTTTTTGTTTTGGATGTCAGTATTTAATATGAGGCTCTGACATCCCATTTTCAATGGTTAAAGGGCTTATTTTCCCCTACAAATCCTGTCCTCTATTTCTTACAAAAGTATAGCATGAAATGCAGTAAAAGCGATGAGATCCCGCGGTCAAGCCGCGGGATGACGGTTAATAAAAATCAATGGGGTCAAACCCGGCTGGCTTTCATTAAAAGCAATATAATCAAGTCATTACAAAACTCAACTAAGCGGATCCAACCCGGCTAGTTAAGTTTCGTTATGCCGCGACTGACTTGCTTGTCTCGGCGGAGCGTAAGAAGCGTAGCCGGAACGGCGGCATCTATTTCTTCGCATACAGAACCGCTTGATTTTATATTGTATTTAGCAATTTTTGTCGTTATTATTCAGTGCTCAAATAGATCAACTGTTACTTTCCCTTCTCATAGAACCAGACCGACCCCGTAGCCCTATATAAAGAATTTTAATATTAAATATAGCAAATTTGCTATAATCTGTTAGCATAGGAATATCAAACAATGAATTGGAAAATTACTTATTATGATGAATCGGTTGAAAATCGAATTCTCAACTGGCCAGATGATTTATTGGCCCGATACTTAAAAACCGCGGACCTAATTCAACAATTTGGTCCAAATTTAGGAATGCCATTTACAAAACCATTAGGTAAAAAGTTATTTGAAATACGTGTTAAAACAAAGTCCAATATTGGCAGAGTGTTTTTTTGCTATGTTAAAGGATGTGAATTAATTGTCGTTCACAGCCTCATCAAAAAAACTCAAAAAACACCGAAAAAAGAGATTGAAATTGCATTAAAACGCGCAAAGGAGATTAGCTATGAAGCAAAGAACAACACATCAAAAATTTAAAGAAAAGGCACTAAAAAACCCCGGTGTATCAGACAAGTATAAAAAGCTTGAAGATGAGTTTATGCTCATTGAAGAATTTATTCGTGCACGAAAAAACTCTGGAAAAACCCAACTTGAGATCGCAATAAAAATGAAAACAACTCAATCAGTTGTCGCGCGGATAGAATCTAGCCTTAATAATAAAAAACACTCTCCAACAATAAGCACGCTAAAACGTTACGCGGATGCATTAGGATATCATTTGCTTGTGAAGCTTGAGAAAGGTGCCAGATCTTGATATCGGACATCAAAGATCGGGACTTTTAAACTGGGTCTCTGGGATATGGCCCCCCGGTTGCTCGCTTGGCGCTCGCCTCGAGGGTGACGAAAACGTGGGGCACGAGATGACGGCTTTTCTCGCATACAGAACCACTTGATTTTATATTGTATTTGGCAATTTTTGTCGTTATGATTGCCACTCCTCCCGATCACACGAATCTTATTTTTATCTCCCAAACTATTATTTGTATCAATTGCTGATATGAATTTCCAACTATTCCTTGACCATTGTGTATCTTTTGGGAGACAATCATTGTGAAGATTATTTTAAAGCATCAATTAGAAATTTATGTTACACAAACGGCAAGCGACCTTTTGTTGAGTGGCTAGAAAATTTAAAAAATAAAACAGACAGATATCGTATTAAAGAAAGATTAGACCGAATCACGCTTGGTAATTTTGGCGATCATAAAAATGTAGCTAATGGCGTTTATGAGCTCAGGTTAACTTTTGGGCCGGGTTATCGTATTTACTACGGGATCGAAAATAAAAATATTATTATTCTGCTTTGCGGGGGCGACAAGTCTTCTCAAAAAAAAGACATAAAGAACGCGACTAAATATTTAAACGATTATTTATCGAGGTAAAACATGAAAACTAAAAGTAAGTCATATCAAGATTATTTAATTGAATCACTTAAAAATCCTAAAGAAGCCGCAGGCTATTTAAATGCTGCTTTGGAAGGTGGGGATATTTCTGTATTTCTTCTTGCACTTCAAAATGTCGTAAAAGCACGAGGTGGTGTCGCCGAAATTGCAAAAAAAACTAAAAAAAGTCGGACGAGTTTATATAAAACACTTTCAAAAAATGGCAACCCTTATTTAGTAAATACTAATGATATTCTGTCAATTATGGGCATGCATCTTCAAGTTGTTGCAGATAAAGGTGCCAGATCTTGAAGATCGGGGCTTTTAAGCTGGGTCTCTGGGATGACAAAGGCGCAGAAGAAACAGATCCCGCGAGAAAAATCGCGGGATAACAAAAACATGAAATAAAATTTGTCTGCTTATAGAGCCCTTACACCAAACCTGCTTTCTGTGTATGACGCAACGTATGTTCATGGGGATCTAAAAGTTTAATTGCTCTATCAATCGTCAACCTTGTATTACCATCAACGATGAGTAATCCTTTTATAACACTCAAGAGGCTTTGAACTTTCGGTTTCGTCAACCTGAATTCCTCATGCACATCATCGAGTGTTTGCAATATATGATTGAAAAAATCGTGGTCACAATTTTTCATTCTGAGTTCCAATCCTAGAAAGCCTGGCATAACAACATTATAACCATCTAATGATTTCACCCCTTCAACAAACGGGTTATATCCTAGTACCAGCTCAAGCAACGTAACGCCCAAAGCCCAAGCATCTTCTTGCGCACCGAAATAAAAATCCTTGTCTTCTGTGGGAACTGGCAAGTCAACACGACCCCCGGCCCGAAAAGCATGACGATATAAATCCATTCGTTGAGGTGAAAAATAACCATTATCACCATTACCATCACGTATTTTTCCATCTCCATCTCGCGACTTTTGTGCACAACCAAAATCAATGATGACTGCACTATCTTTTCTGTTTTCATCTGTATTGGGATAATTCATTTTCCAGAGAGTCACTGCATCCTTCCTTTGCAACATAAAGTTAGCTGGCTTGAAATCTAAATGAAATTTATCTCTAAAATGCAAAGCTTTTAAACCAACGAGTAAATCACACGCATAAGGACGCACTTTGTAACAGCGATCGAAAATTTGCGGCTCTTCTCGAAGCCGAACTCGAAGTTCATCCCCATCCCCACCGTTTAAAAGCTCTGAAAAGATATATAATTTATTGCGACCTGTTCGCTCATGCGTATCTGGATCCTTGCTATGACTTAAATCCTCTTTTTTACCATAGCTTGTGATGATGTTTGGTTTTTGTTTTAACGTCTCAGTACCACTGGCAATATGAACTGCTTGTCTTTCGTCTTCAAACTGATCTTCCTCATAAACTTTCTTAACAGCAACCACTTCTTTTGTCTTTATATTCCGAGCTTTCTTAACAACACCAAAATTCCCTCTGCCTATTTCAGTATCATTCAATAATTCAAACACATCTCCTTCTTCGGTTGTTATTTTTCGATTCACTTTAGGTGGCGAAGCAGGAACAGAAGCATCATCATCTAAAGCAACAATTGGGGCTGGATCTAAATCAACAAGTAAGACTGGATCTGGCATAGAACCATAAACTTCTGGATCTCTCAAACTCGCTGAGCTTTTTCCCTGATTATTACTGCGTAAATCCTCCAGAGGAATACCAGGAGTTAACTCTTGCACGCTTTGTACAACTTTCTTGTACACTTCATACACCGTCACAAGAGAAGAAATAATCTCAGAGGCAGACTCATCGCGTTTATTAACATTAAGTAATAAAGAAGGATCGTTGGAAAATTCTAATAACCCCCCCATGAAAAAATCAATGCGCACATGATCCAGCATATTAGCATCGAATGCTTGTTGGAGTTCAAACAAGCATTCTCCTAATTCTGACTTCTGGTCAAATTTACATAATGATAGACGCTCTTTAATATGAATGAATAATGCTTTTTCAACGGCATAATAAGCCTTGAGCTTCACTCCTTTTTCCTCTAAAGCTTGTTCCAACTTTGAGTCATGGTACAATAGATCGTTCCGACCGTTGGTTAGATGAGTGAAAAACCTAACCACGCCTCGAACTTCATGCTCAAAAAATAGTTGCTCAGGAAACATTAGCTTTCCAAAAACTTCAGTCCATGTGCTAACTTGAAAATACAGTGCTTTACGGTCTTTCGGTAGTTCACAGAATCGTAAATTTTCTATAAAATCAAGAAGCGGTCCAAAAACAATCTGGAATTTTATAGGTGAAAATGCGGCTGATCGACGTAATGTGGTCATAGCTTTTGACACGTAAGCAAGCCTGACTTGATCAACGCTCTCCGGCTTCCTCTGATTTTGTGGGTTATCATCCCTTAACATTTCTAACCGTTGAAGTCGTAAACTTTCTAACGTTTGACCCCATATTATGCTGGGCATTTGACTGTAAGAAGTTGGCTTGTCCGATTGAGAACCTTGATCTCCGTTATTTGCTCCTAATAAATCAACTCTCTCCGCCGAAGCCTCCTCATCGTTTTGATTTTCAGGATCGAAAAGCCTGTTTCGTACGGCACCATGAGCCTTAGGTAATGTGGTGGTTGCCAGAAAAATTGCGGATGAAACAACATTGGCAACCAAAAAGTAAAGCACAACTCTTCCAGCGCTGCCGCCTAAACCACTATAACGAAATAGCAATTTAATGGAATCATCAAGCGGTTCCACACATGCGTTATCATTAACTGATGCCTCTGTCTCATTAAATTTAGCATCGATTATAGATTGAAGAATCGCAACCCCTATCGGAAACACAAAAGTACCCAATAAAAAAGCCAGACCATTACGAATATGATAACCTCTAGCGCGAACACCTTCAGTCCTAGGCTTTAATTTGTCGAAAAAATACCCCATCACTGCGAGCAATGTACTTTTATGCCGCTCTTCACGGTTAATTATTTTATAGCCCTCATTCACCGCAGCCAAAGCCAATGAAAAAGCAAATATTGCAAATGAAGGCAAGGGCCATTTGAGCATACTAAATTCTTTGACAATTGACCATCCAACAGCTGCATTGCCAAACAATGCGTCTTGCGCTGACTCATCACCAACCTCTCCAATAGAGTTCTTAACTGCATCTGTATTTAAGAATGTCGGAGCCATTGCTTGTAAAATCCCATAGAATATAAGAGCGCTGAATGAAAGAAGCGCATAAAAGCCCATTATCACCCAAGGTGAGTGAACAAGATAATCGTCACGCACTCTTTCTTTAAACTTGCGATGATCCACCACTGAAGGTTGAGTGAAGTCTTTCACAGGTTTGCCTTCATTAAGGCTGGGAACAAGAGCATTAGTATTAGACCTGTGAATAAGAGTACTATCACTAGAAGTAAGGGTATTAGTGCTGGGAACGATCTGATGGAGGTCTCGTTGTCTCGAAGGAGGAAGAAGTGGAGACTTTTCATTCAATTTTTCCGAATCCGAATCAGAATCTAAGCCAACCATCTCACGCTTCCCATCCGAATCCGAATCTAAGCCAACCAATGCTGGCTGGGTTAAAGCATTTCTCTCATCACCGTTTTTCATATCCGTTCTCCTCAATATTTCTTTACTGAAAATTTTTATATCACGAAAAAATTATCTTCCTTCAAAGAAGGTTGAGGATACACGAGAAACCTTAAGGAAATCTTAAGAACGCTTCGAAAGATTGAACTTGCGCAAAGAATGAGCTATTTTAGACCCGCCGTTTTTATCTCGAGCAAATAATCGCCATTGTCTGCATGCGTCTCACTAATCACCGCATCAAGTTGATATAATTGAGAACGCAAATTTGATTCTGATGGTTTTAAACGTAAACAATAATGAATAAATTGCGACGTTAAACACTCGGTGATGGCTTGCTGCAATAAATCCAAACCTTTGCCATGCAATGCTGAAACAAATACTGCGACAGGACGCCCCGCTTCATCATAATCAATGCGCGGTTTATCATTTGGAAAAAAATCAATTTTATTAAATACAATTAATTGTGGCACAGAATCCGCTTCAATTTCTTGTAACACGGCATTCACTTGTTCAACATTATCGCGACGCTCTGATGCATGTAAATCAACAACATGTAACAGCAATGCCGAATCTCGTGTTTCTTCTAACGTTGCACTAAACGCTTCGACTAAATCATGCGGCAAATGTCGAATGAACCCAACGGTATCTGTTAACATAATCGGACCAAGCCCAGATAGCTCGAGTCGACGCAACGTAGGATCTAATGTAGCGAATAATTGATTGGCAACAAAAACGTTTGCACTGGTTAAAGTATTAAACAAAGTTGATTTGCCCGCGTTCGTGTATCCAACCAATGAAACAGTCGGCAATTGACTGCGCAAGCGACGTTGCCTTCGTTGTGCACGCCCTGTTTTTACTTTTTCTAATCGTTCTCGAATTGTTTTGATGCGCTTACGAATTAATCGGCGATCCGTTTCTAACTGCGTTTCACCGGGACCTCGAAGTCCGATGCCTCCCTTTTGGCGTTCCAAGTGAGTCCAACCACGCACTAATCGCGTTGATAAATGTCGCAATTGCGCAAGCTCAACTTGTAATTTCCCTTCATGCGTGCGAGCACGCTGTGCAAAAATATCAAGAATTAGTCCTGTACGATCTAGTACACGACAAGATAACGCTGTTTCTAAATTACGTTCTTGCGATGGTGATAAAGCATGATTAAATAAAACGATGTCCGCTTTATAAAGCAGCACCGCTTCTTTAATCTCTTGAAGTTTTCCCGAGCCGACAAAATGTTTTGCATCGGGCGACACTCGCTTACCAGTAACAGTTACTACGGGTGTCGCACCTGCCGAACGCGCAAGTTCACCAAATTCTGCAAGATCTTCTGCATTATCATGCCCAGGAAAATCAATATGAACAATAATAGCGATGATTACATGCCTTCTGCTTCTGCTTCTGCTTTAACTGCTGCAAGTTCTGCTTCGTAATCTGGCACATTATGTGATGGCACAATCGTTGAAATTGCATGCTTATAAACCATCTGTGTCACTGCGCTTTTCAGCATGACGATATATTGATCAAAAGCATCAACATGACCTTGCAATTTAATACCATTGACAAGATAGATTGAAACTGGAAGTTTTTCCTTACGTAACGCATTCAAAAACGAATCTTGTAACACGTGTCCTTTATTCATTTTTTATCTCCCTTTTAATTATTTAAGAATCCCTATTCTTAAAATTCCCTATTGTTATTTACAAATACAAACACTCAGAAGCTGTCTTCATAATATTTGACTACGACAACTATTATAAAGACAGCTTCCTTAGTTTCGCGAGTTTACGAGAATGCTTGAATATCCACTTATTGTCAAGGTTTTCGAGCTATTGTCACGCCATCTAAATTTATTACGAGATTAGCTGGCAATATGTTTCTTTCAACATAAAACTTAAAAACACTGTAATTAGCAGTGCTATTGGCAAAATTGACAATGCAAACGTATAGGTTGCAGAAGAATAAATATGCATGCCATGAGACACTTTTCCCGCCCAACTCATATCTAATACGATCCCAATAAGCGGCTGAAAAACAGCACCGCCTATCATCGTAAACATATTTGTCACTGAAACCGCCGTTGCTGCGATGTGTTTTGGGCTGACTTCTCGCCCAATCGCAAAAACAATCACTTGCACACTTGTCACAAGACCAAAAAAGAAAAACAAAAAATAAAGCATTGTTGTCGATAAATCTGGCACATACAAAATAATACAAATTAGTATAAATGCTGCAATCGAACCGACCGTAATGGGTAAGCGACGTAATCCAATTTTGTAAGACAACCAACCTGAAAACGTTGAA
>SDBS01001367.1_pt1 | contig 24768 bp, 22 predicted proteins | sample 2277091 | NCBI WGS metagenome assembly SDBS01 (sample SAMN10404972, study PRJNA504765) | marine sediment metagenome | isolation source: marine sediment core GS10_PC15, 163 cmbsf | place: Arctic Ocean: Southern Knipovich Ridge | collected 2010
ATCATATTATGATGTTTTTTTAAAATATCATTTATGTTTAGTATTTTATTGCAAAATGAAATGAAAAAAAAGATTTATTATTTATCTTGATTGCTTTATTACTATTTATATTAAATTTATTTGAATGGTAAAAGAATTAAATAGTACAATAATCCAATTTAAGTTATAAAATTAGAAAAAGAGAATAAAAAGTTATTGAAAAATCTCTATGCAAATTTAAGTATCATTTTTAGAATTCGTTATTTTCATTGCTTTAGATAGAGGTTAGTGATTCACGCTCACATTTTACACCATTTTTTTAGGATCTAATAATTTATCCAATTCCTTTTCATCGATGTCAACCCCCATTTCTTTAATAACTTTTCTGATTGTTTTCCTTTCATTATATGCCTTTTGAGCAATTTCAGAACATTTATCATATCCAATTATAGGTGTTAGATTGGTTATAATCATGAGCATTCTTTCTAATTGAGAATTAATCTGATCTTCATTAGCCTTTAAATCAATTAAACAGTTGTTTATGAAAGAGTTAATGCCATTCGAGAGAATTTCAACCGATTCAAGGAAGTTAAAAATTATAATAGGCTTACAAATATTTAGATCTAAAATACTTCCATATACTTCTCCTGATGAAATTATGTGATCATTCCCTAATACTTGTAAACACACTTGAATTAAAGCTTCAGATTGGGTAGGGTTAACCTTTCCGGGCATGATTGAAGAACCCGGTTCATTTTGAGGCAACACTAGTTCTGCGAGTCCAGCTCGTGGACCACTTCCCATCCACCGAATATCATTAGCTATTTTTAAAATTGATAATGTTAATTGGCGCAAAGCACCACTAGCATTAACAATGGTATTATGAGAAGAAATTCCCTCTGCTTTTACTGGATTCACTTTGAATGGGAGACCAGTGATACTAGATAAATAAGAAACAGTAAGTTTTCCAAAATCTTTATGAGTATTTAAGCCAGTTCCTAAGGCAGTCCCACCGATGGGAATATAATACAATTCATCACTGGCGTTATTTAATCTTGTTTCATTGATTTCGATCTGCTTTTTATAAACTTCAAATTCTAAAGATAATGGTATTGGTACAGCGTCTTGTAGATGAGTTCTTCCTACTTTAATTATTTTATTAAATTCTTCAATTTTTCGTTCTAAGGTATCCTTTAATCTTGTTACTGCAGGGAAAAGTTTTTGTTTAATTACTTGAAGAGCAGATAAATGCATAGTACTAGGGATAATATCATTAGAGGATTGCCCTTTATTCACATGATCATTTGGATGTATCGGAAATTTTTTACCAATTTCGAATCCTAAGATTTCATTAGCCCGATTGGCTAAAACCTCATTCATATTCATATTAGTTTGAGTTCCAGAGCCGCTTTGGTATATATCAACTGGAAATTGATTAAGATATCTGTTTTCTTCTAATATTTCATTAATCGCTTGAAGAATTGCCTCGCTTTTCTCTTTATCAATTAATCCTAATTTAATATTTGCCAATAAACATGCTTTTTTTAATTGCGCTAATGAAATAATAAAAATATCAGGAAACCTTTTCCCGCTAATCTTAAAATTATGAATGGCTCTTTGAGTGTTCACACCCCAATAAACATTACTAGGAACTTCTACTTCACCCAAGATGTCCTTTTCAATGCGGAAATTCATAACTTATTTCATCTTAAAATTGAATTTTTATAAGGATATTAGAATAGCACCAATAAAAAAAGTTTATATTAATATCCAATAAATTTCAATTAATATCCTTAAATTAAGCTATAAAATTTTGATGAACTCCCTAATTAAAGTATTTATCTTATCTGATTGCTCATTTATAATCCAATGAGAGCCGTTAGGGATTCTTTTAATCGTTAACTCTGGTATATATTCGTCTAGACCCTCAAGATTGTGAATTGTTAATGCACTATCTTTTTCAGCCCAAATTACTAACGTTGGAACATTTATTGTTATAGTATTAATTTTAATTGGTTCATTCGACGTTTGTGACATTTTTTCACCTAGTGATGGGGGCAATAATCTACTCATACGATAATAATTTAAACCACCAGTTAAAGCTCCCGGTTGGGACCATGCTTCTATATAGATTTGTCGATCATCATCGGTGAATTTCATATCACTATTAGTGATTATGTTTAGTAATAAAGAGTAATTGTTTGCAGATAAGGAATTCTCTGCTTTAGTTGATCTAAAATTTAAAAAATATTGGCTTGAAGATTGTTGAGATTTGTTTTCTGCTAATAATTTAGCAAAGACGTTTGGATGTGGAGCATTTATGATAATTAACTTTTTAACTAGATTTGGATATATACTAGCAAATGGGTAAGCAACTGCACCCCCCCAATCATGCCCAACTAAGATAAATTTGTTACGACCTAAATAATCTTCAACTAGTGCTCTGAGATCTTCAATTATATATTTGAGGTGATATTGTTTAATTTCCTTTGGTTTAGAAGAGAGATTGTATCCTCTCAGATCAGGAGCAACAACTAAATAATCTTTAGAAAATTCAATAAGCTGTTCTCTCCACATATACCAGAATTGGGGGAAGCCGTGTAAAAAAACAATTAAATCTCCTTCTTCTGGACCTGCTTTAACATAATGAAGTTTAATGTTATTAACGTCTGCAAATTCGCTTTTAAATTGAGGAAACTTTTTCTTAATAATTCTTTCAGACATTATAATATCCTAATTTTAATTTTATGGTCATTTATATGTAAAAATTTATAGTAAATAATCTTTAGGTTAAATTCTAATTTTAATTAATATACTTACTAAAACACCCCCAACTAAATAATATTTAATTCCATATTCTTTCTCAATTTTTTCTAAGAAATTAATAATCTGAAAAAAAGCATTTTCATATCTTATTTCCATATATCTTCTTTCTCCCTTTTATTTTACTGCTGATCTTATGCATGTTTAAGATGATTTCTTTAGTAGGTTTATTTGGATATCTTTCTTTTTCAACTTTAACATAATTATTTAAATTAAAATTACATAATTCAAAAAAAAGCGCAATAGAGTCTTCTTTTCCTATTTTATTCTTTCTTTAAAATTTCTGGCAATTTTCCGAAAATTTATATTTGGTTCGAGTGTCATTTATTTTTTTTTAATGTTTTATCTATATAATTTTAACTTTAACTCTATTAAATAAATTAATAGAAGAACGATTTATTAATTTTTAAGTTGTGCTTGTATCACAAAAATCCTAAAAAAAAAGAGATATATTGATATTGAACATAGTAAAATAGAAAGATAATTCTTAAATTATTCTTCCTGCTACCTAAATCATCTAACCTTACTTAAGTTATACCCTTTCTTTTAAATTGTCGGATATCTTCATCTGAATAATTAAGAGACTTTAAAATCTCATTTGTATGTTGTCCTACTTTCGGAGCTAGACTTCTAATTGATAATGGTGTTCGAGACATTTTAATTGGTGAAGCAATATTTTGAATTTCACCGAATTTTGGATGATTCAATTTAACAACCATATTGCGTGCTTTAATTTGAGGATCCTCACATGCTTCAGCAAAAGTTTTTACTGGCATAACGCAGGCATCTTGATTCTTAAAAATTTCAAACCATTCATCTTGAGTCTTTTTTAAAAATTCATTTTGAATTTCTTGAAAAACTTTCTCTTTTTCCTCACCTAATGCGTTTCCTTTTAGTTTTAAATCATCCCGACCAAGAGCCTTACATAATCCATGCCAAAATTTCACTTCAATAGCTCCAATAGATAAATATTTGTTATCCTTAGTTTTATAGATTGAATAAAATGGGACATCCCCATGAAGAGGATTTTTAGGTTTTGAGATGCTATCATTTAAATCTTTAGAAAAATAGAAAGCAGCTGCCATTGGCATGAAAGAAAATACTGAATCCGTCATAGAAATATCTAAATATTGACCTAGTCTATCAGGATGCTTATCTCTTTCAATTATAGCACCTTGAATTGCTATTGTAGCGATTAAACCCCCACCAATATCTGCCGCTTGAACTCCAGGAACGCATGGTTTTCTTTCTTGATCGTTTTTTCCTAAAATTGATCTCTCTTTATTTAAATCCAGCATTCCGCAAATACTAATATAATTAATGTCATGACCAGCAATTTGTTCATATGGACCATCTTGACCGTATCCTGTTAACGAACAACAAATAATATTAGGGTTTATTAATGACAGGGTATCATAATCGATTTTTAGTCTGTTTGTAACTTTTGGACGATATGTATCCAGTACCACATCAGCTTGTTTGACTAATTCATAAAAAATATCTCTTGCTTTATCTTTTTTCAGGTTAAGTGTAATAGATTTTTTATTTCTCATAATAATAGAATTGAAAGCACTTTCACGATACCTTCCTTTTTGAAAAAATGGAGGAGGATTTGCATAAAAATAGGAAGGATCTTCGACACGTATTATATTTGCCCCTAAATCTGCTAAAATCATACTACAATAGGGTCCTGGTAACATTCTTGTTAAATCCAGTACTGTAATATGTTCTAAAGGTAAAACCATAATACTATGAAACTATTTTTATAAAATTTATTCTTTATGATGGGTAAGAATGGTTTTCAGAATCATCAATTTTTTACCTGAATGGATTAAGAATCTCTGGATTATAACATACAAAACTTTAATGAGTGTTTCTGAAGGCAAAATAAGTGTCATAATAGAAAAATTCAAAAATAATATTTTAAAGCCTTCTTTTGAATATAAATTCAATGTAAATGAATATTGTTAACTAAATATTCTCCCAATGCCTCTAAAACAATCTCAAAATATAAAAGTGAATTCCCATTATGCAAATGTAAGAAAAATTTATATAAATAAGGACTCTACATAAATTAAACGTTTTATTCAAATTTTTGTAAATTACAAAAAAGGTTAGAAAGAGTTGGCTCAAAAAAATATTTATGAATATGATGCTAAAAGAATATTGGAAAGTCAATTACCTAAATTCGCTCCAAATTTTAACTATCATGGTAAATTGGCAGTTATTACTAATAAAATAAGTCTTAATGAATTAACGACTAAAAATCCTTGGATCAAAACGGTTAAATTAGTAGCAAAACCAGATCAACTATTTGGAAAGAGAGGTAAAGCTAAACTGATACTACTTGATGCAAATTTTGATCAACTGAAAGGTTTTTGTCAAGAAAAATTAGGTAAAGAATATATAATTGGTAATATAAAAGGAAGATTAACACGTTTACTTATTGAACCATTTATCCCTCATGATAAAGAATATTATATATCGATAACGTCTGAGAGATATAATGATATTATTCATTTTAGTTTTGAAGGAGGCATATTTATTGAAGAGAATTGGGATAAAGTTACGCATATTCCAATTCCTTTAGGAGCTGATATAAATACTTTTGATCTGAAAAGCCAAATGCCGGATTTAGGTGAGTTTGAAGATGTTTTAATACCTTTTATAAAGAGTCTCTTTCAAGTTTATATAGATCAAGATTTTGCATTTCTTGAAATTAATCCTCTTGCAATCACAGAAGATAAAAAAATAGTTCCTCTTGATGTAAAAGCAAGATTAGATGATACCGCAGCATATCTTCATTTAGATACGTGGGGAAATCCTGAAAATCACATTGAATTCCCAGCTGGTTTTGGGCAAAAAATGTCTGAAGAAGAAATTCTTATTAGGGATATGGACGAAAAAACAGGAGCTTCACTAAAATTGAAAGTATTAAACAATGATGGCAGAGTTTGGACAATGGTAGCGGGAGGTGGTGCTTCTGTTATTTATACTGATACGATTGTTGACTTAGGTTTAGGAGAAGAGTTAGGGAATTATGGAGAGTATAGCGGAAATCCAAGCAGAGAACACACCGAAATATATGCTCAGACGATAATTGATTTAATAACTAAAAATCCCGATCCTAAAGGAAAACCAAAATATCTTATTATTGGAGGAGGAATTGCTAATTTTACTGATGTAAAAGCGACCTTTTCTGGTATTGTCAGTGCGATCAAGAAATCAGTAGATAAGTTAAAAAAAGCTAACGTAAAAATCTATGTACGACGAGGGGGACCAAATGAAAAACAAGGATTAGATTTAATGAAAAAAGTAGGCGAAGAAACCGGAATTCCAATTGAAGTATATGATCGTTATACTCATATGACTCGTGTTGTCGAATTGATTAAAAAATCAGAAGAGGGAGAAGCATAAAATAGAATAATGTACTTGAAGGAGTAAATAAAAATGGAAAATTATGAATTATTTAATAAAAATACTCAAGCAATAATTTATGGATTTCAAACTCGAGCAATCCAGAGAATGACAGATTTTGATTATGTTTGTAAAAGAGAAAAGCCATCAATTGCGGCAGTAATTAGACCCACACAAGCAGCAGCAGTAGCATATCATAAAGTTTTTTGGGGATCTAATGAAATTGTTATTCCTATTTATAAAACACTTCAAATGGCAATCAAAAAACATTCTAATGCTGATGTTATGATAAATTTTGCTTCCTTTAGATCTGCTTATCCCACTAGTAAAGAGGCATTAGAATCTGATACAATAAAAACTTTAGTTATTATTGCTGAAGGTCTTCCAGAAAAATTAAGTCGTCACTTGATAAAAACTGCTGAAGCGAAAGGTAAAACAATTATTGGTCCCGCTACTGTTGGAGGAATAAAAGCAGGAGCTTTTAAAATTGGTAACACTGCAGGAACTATTGAAAATATTATTCTTTCAAAACTTTACAGACCTGGTTCGGTAGGATTTGTATCAAAATCAGGAGGATTATCAAATGAAATGAATTTTATGATATCCCAAACTACTGATGGAATTTATGAGGGAATAGCTATTGGAGGTGATAGATATCCTGGCTCTCGATTAATTGATCATCTTTTACGTTATGAAGCAAACCCCAACATTAAAATGCTAGTTACTTTAGGCGAAATTGGTGGAAAAGATGAATATGCTATTATTGATGCTCTAAAGTCTAAAAAAATTACTAAACCATTAGTAATCTGGGTTGCAGGGACTGCCGCAAGAATATTGCCATCTGGATTACAATTTGGACATGCTGGAGCAATGGCAGGAAGCGAAATGGAAACTGCTGAAGCCAAAAATAAAGCATTAAAAGAAGCAGGAGCTATCGTTCCAGACTCCTATGAAGACTTAGATAAAAAAATTAAAGAAACTTTTGAAAAATTAAAACAAGATAATATAATTAAACCTGTGGAAGAGTTTGAACCACCAGAAATACCTCTAGATTTTAATGATGCTAAAAGACTTGGATTAGTAAGAAGACCTACTGATGTTATTACAACTATAAGTGATGATAGAGGCGAAATTGTGACATTTAATCAAATTCCATTGGATAAAATAATAAAGGAAAATAGATCTATTGGATATGTAATTGGTCTTTTATGGTTTAAACGTGAGTTACCTGATTTTGCTCAACAGTACATAGAGATGGTGATAAAGTTAACAGCTGATCATGGTCCTGCTGTTAGTGGTGCTCACAATGCCATTATTACTGCACGTGCTGGAAAAGATTTAATGTCTGCTCTAGCTAGTGGAATTCTTACTATTGGTCCTCGTTTTGGAGGTGCTATTTCTAATGCAGCAAAATATTTTAGAGATGCATTGATAAAAGGAATGAAACCCTTGGAATTTGTAGGTTATATGAAACAAGTAGTTCAAATCAATATCCCTGGAATTGGTCATAGAATCAAATCAGTTCAAAATCCTGATATGCGTGTACAGCTATTAAAAAAATTTATTCTTACTAATTTCCCTAAACATCCTCATTTAGATTATGCTTTAGAAGTTGAAAAGATTACCACATCAAAACGTAATAATCTTATTTTAAATGTTGATGGGTGTATAGGAATAACTTTTCTAGATTTGTTAGAGAACTTAAATTTTTCTAAGGAAGAAATTGAAGACGTAATTATTAGTGAAGCATTGAATGGTTTATTTGTTCTCGGAAGATCAATTGGAATGATGGGGCATATATTTGATCAAAAACGCCAAAGGGCTAGATTATATCGACAACCATATGATGAAATATTATTTACGGAATAGATTTGATATAGAATAAAGATTCACTATTAATTACAAAATTTTTATAACATTAGAAATTCAAAATATTAGAAAATAAATTTCAGACTGTATTAAAAATGAATGATAAAATTGAAAATGCAAAAAATCATTTTGAACAACTCGTAAAGGAACAATTAGAACGCGTCGAACGAATGAAAAAAGCAGAGGATTGGATAGATTATGCTTCCTTAAAACCATTAATAATTGGAATCGTTGGAGGCGATGGAATCGGCCCTTATATTACTAAACATGCTCATAAAATCTTGGAATTCTTGTTAGATGAAGAGGTGAAAAGTGGAAAAGTAGAAATTCGGGTTATCGAAGGATTAACTATTGAAAACAGAGCAAAAGTAATGAAAGCAATTCCAGATGACGTATTAGTAGAGATAAAAAAATGTCATGTATTATTAAAGGGACCAACAACTACACCTAGAAAAGGTGACAAATGGCCAAATATTGAAAGCGCAAATGTGACTATGCGTCGTGAACTTGATTTATTTGCAAATGTACGCCCAGTAAAAGTTCCCGAAAAAAATATTGATTGGATGTTTTTTAGAGAGAACACTGAAGGAGCATATGTTTTAGGATCAAAAGGAATAAATATTTCAGATGACCTAGCCTTTGATTTTAAAGTTATAACTACCCAAGGAGCTGATAGGATAATTAGATTAGCATTTGATTACGCGAAAAAAAATAATATCAATAGACTCACTGTTGTCACTAAAGCTAATGTCGTAAAAACTACTGATGGAAAGTTTCTTGCCATGGCTGGGGAAATAGCTAAGGAATACCCCGAAGTTGAGTGGGATGATTGGTATATTGATATAATGACTGCAAAGTTGGTTGATCCAGCTAGACAGAGTCAATTTAGGGTATTCGTAGCACCAAATCTTTATGGGGATATCATTACAGACGAGGCTGCTCAGATTCAAGGAGGCGTAGGAACTGCAGGTTCAGCAAATATTGGGAAGAGATATTCAATGTTTGAAGCTATTCACGGAAGCGCACCAAGAATGGTTAAAGATGGTCGGGCCAAATATGCTGATCCTTCAAGTGTAATAAAAGCAGCTGCTATTCTTCTGAATCATATTGGGTTTACTAAAAAATCACGTAAACTTGAAATGGCTCTTGAAATATGTGCTACATATGAGAAAAAGTTAACAATCACAGGTCGGGATACAGGAGCTACTGGAGAGGAATTTGGGAAGTATATATTGGACACGCTACAAGATCCAAACCTATCTATCCGATTTGAAAAATACGCAAAAAATCCATAAGGAAAAGGTTAACCAAGGAGAAAATTTAACTAAATTTTTTTTTTAATATTTTTGAAAATAACCTTATAATATCAAAAGCTCCACCCTCTAAGATTCCCTTATATTTAGATTGGATTACTTTTGACAAATTATGATTTTAATTATAAAAATTTGTAATCAATTAAAAAACATAAACAATTTTTAGCGTGAAACGTATTGGATTTTATAAAAGAGATTGTAGAGTTAAATGAAAATAAAGTAAATGAATTAGTAAAGAATAGACTTGAAAACAATGAAGACTCCCTTAAGATAATGGATGATGTTAAGAAAGCTATGAAAATTATTGGAGACAAATTTAGTAATAAGGAATATTTTCTTCCAGATTTGATCATGTCGGGAGAAATTTTACGCCAAATATTTGAAATATTAGAACCAAGATTGAAAGAAACTCAAACATCTGAGGAAAAAAAAGGGAAGGTGCTATTAGGGACTGTTCATGGAGATATTCATGACATAGGGAAGGATGTAGTGAAATTTATGCTGGAAATGAATGGATTTGAGGTACTAGACCTCGGAGTGGACGTCCCAGCAGATAAATTCATTGAATCTCTAAAAGAATTTAAGCCTCAAGTTTTAGCTTTAAGTGGATTTTTAACCCTTGCTTATGATTCCATGAAAGAAATCATCCAAAAATTAAAGAATTCAAGTTTACGAGGAAACGTGAAAATTATGATTGGTGGAGGAACGGTGGATGAGAGAATTGTTGAATTTATTGAAGCTGACGCTTATGGGGAAAGTGCGGTTGATGCGGTAAATTTAGCTTTAAAATGGGTGGAGGGACTATCTTAAATGAATAAAAAAAGGCAGACCAACTCATAAACGAAATAATTCAAAGGCTAAAAGATGCGATAGCTGTGAAGGAACTCATTTTGATAGCTTAATTAATTTTGACACGTTACAAGATCCAAACCTATCTAGGCGATTTGAAAAATACTATGACTACTAATCTTAAAGAAGAAATCATAGCTCTAATAAAAAATTTGACTAAAAATGCCACGATTGATGATATTTTGTATTATTTGTTTGTCAAAAAAAGATACTCACAAGTATAGGAGAATTAGAGCAAGTTAAACTAATTCCACATAATCAAGTCATGGAAATTGCTAAGAAGAGATTAGAAAAATGGATGAAATAGAATGGTCTCCAACAGCATAAAATGGTCATAATGAGATTAAAATTAGACCTTAAGATATGTTTATTTGAACAGCTGAGTGGGTTAGCCTTCCCATAAAATACTATTAATAACAATTATTACAAATCCCAAATTAATTATTATTAAAATATAAAGAATATAATTAGAATGGTTTATATCTATGAATAAAAAGAAAGTTATTATTATAGGCGCTCTAGGCTACGATTTTCATGTATTTAATACAGTCTTTAAGGATAATGAGGAATATGATGTTGTAGCATTTACAATTGCGGGCGAGCAAAATGTTGGCACTTTAGAAGGAACTGAGAGGAAATATCCCGCGGAACTTGCTGGAAAACAATATCCTAATGGAATCCCTATGGTATCTGAGCAGTTATTAGAGGAAATCATTAAAGAAAAAGCAATTGATGAGGTTGTTTTTGCTTACTCAGATGTTTCTCATGAAGAAGTGATGCATAAAGCATCGCGAGTTCTTTCCGCTGGTGCCAATTATCGAATAATTTCAGGGAAATTTACCCAAATAAAATCGAATAAACCAGTTGTGGCAATATGTGCTGTTAGAACTGGTTGTGGGAAAAGTCAAGTATCACGAGCAACTTATAGATATTTAAAGAGTAAGGGATATAAAGTTGTAGCTATTCGTGAACCTATGCCTTACGGTGATCTAATTCAACAAAATGTAATGCGATTCGCACAATATGAAGATCTTGATAAATTTAATTGTACGATTGAAGAACGTGAAGAATATGAACCTTACATTGAGCAAGGTTTAGTTATTTATTCTGGTGTTGATTATGAAAAAATTATTAGAGAAGCTGAAAAAGAGGCTGACGTCATAATCTTTGATGGTGGAAATAATGAGATTTCATTTTATATCACAGACTTACTATTTATTGTTGTAGATCCATTAAGACCCGGCCATGAACTTCAATATCATCCTGGAGAAGTGAACGCGCGTTGTGCTGATGCTTTTGTGATAAATAAAATGAATAGTGCGAATGCTGAAGATGTTAAGACTGTTGAAGATAATTTGAATAAATTGAATCCCGATGCGGTGAAGATTTATACTAATTCTATAGTAACGGTTGAAGGAAATCATGATTTAAAGGGTAAAAAAGTTATTGTGGTTGAAGATGGACCAACTTTAACACATGGTAATATGTCATACGGAGCAGGTTACGTAGCAGCAACGAATAATGGAGCTGAAATTATAGATCCAAAACCTTTTCTTACTGGTTCTATGAAGGCCGTTTTTGAAGAATTTCCCCAAATTACACAAATTGTACCAGCTATGGGATATAATGATGAACAGATTAGAGACATGGAAGAAACTTTAAACAAAGCTGAATGCGAAATAATTATTGATGGAAGTCCAATAGATCTTGCTAAATTAATTAATTGTAATAAACCTATCGTACGAGTTACTTACGATATTGAAGCGATAAAAACTCCAACAATTGAAAAAATTCTTGATGATTTCATTAACAGATTTTTGAAGTAAATTTTTTCTTTCTAATTAATCATATAATATCAACTAATATGAAAGAACAAAATTTACATGCTGAATCTGCAACTCAAAATTTCATCCTAAATAAAATTTCTCTCACTAGTGCAATTTTTTTTGCGGGTATCGCAGGGTATTCTTATTTTGCTTTTTTACCCTTATTTTTAAATTCAAAAGGATTCTCTTCAGGTGAAATAATATTTATTATGACATGGATGGGTGTCGGGATGGCAATTTTCTCTTGGTTTTTTGGAAGACTTAGCGATAAAACAGGTTATCGAAAGTTATTTTTAATTATTGGCCTCTTTTTTCAAGTAATTATATTTTCTTTAATAAATCTTAATAATCATATAATTTTTCATTGTATTCTAAATTTCTTAAGAGGTCTTTTTTTGGGAATAAGAATGCCTGCATCTAATGCGTTATTTGCAGAAATAGTAGAAAAGAAAAATAAAAAGAATATTATAAATATAAATACTGGGACAATCGAGATTAGCGGAATCCAATTATCGCTATTAAGTACAATAAAAAGTACAGGTTGGGCAATTGGGGTTTTAACTTCAAGCTCAATAATTAGTATCTTCGGAGTTGGCTCTTTAATTCCTTTTTTGATAATAGTTACAATGATTTCTTTATTATCTGCTCTACCAGTACGAGACGTTAAAAAAAAACCTATAACAATAGAAGAAAACAATCAGGGAATTGACGGAAAGGAAATTTTTCTTAACAATACAATTGTAGGAAGTGTTGAAGAGCCTAAACAAGAAGCAAAAGTTAAATTACTTCTCTTTATATGTGTGTTTTTTCGTCAATTCGGTATAATACCATTCCTCCAGATTTTAAGCCTTTTACTTATGGATGCGGAGATCTCCATTGGACTAGTGGGTGTTGTGATTGCGCTTAATCCAATTATTCAAATAATAGCAATGTTTTTCAATGGAAGGTTGATTGATAACCCAAAAATATCAGAAAAATTGATGCTAGCAGTTGGATTTGTTTTATCATCTTTAACTTTACTTTGTTATGCGGGAGGTACTGCTACTGGTTTTATTCTCTATTTCATCCTTGGTCAAATTTGTCTTGGATTTTCTTGGGGATGTATATATACCGGAGCTCTAAAATATATAATGAATAGAGCACCTATGGATAGGGCTTTATATATGGGTATTTGGATTACAGATCTTCAGGTAGCCAAAATAATTGCCTACCAGGTATTTGCATTTTTATGGATTATTTTTTCTCCTGTAGCGGTTTTACCTTATGCTGTTCTAATCCCACTTATCGGATTTATAATCGTATATTGGTTATAAATAAATCAGACTTTAGGAATGATAGAGGAATGGCTTAGTTTAAATAAATTTCATACTATAATATATTATTATCAATTCTTAATCTTTGGTGATGTGTGTGCTTTTAGCGGAAAAAAAATTTGAAATCCACGAAGTTCAAAAAGGATATGCGAATCAGACATTGTACATCAATCTGTCAAAAAATAAAATATTAATCAAGCAAGTAACAGATGAAATGAAAGAAAAATTTGTCGGTGGGAAAGGTTTTGATTTAATGCTTATGTGGAATTCCATTCCTAAAAATAGGATTATTAAGTGGGATGATCCCGAAAATGAAATTTGCATAGCTTCTGGTCCATTAGGAGGGAGCATATTTTATCCAGGGTCAGGGAAATCAATAGTTACTACAATTTCTCCTTTAACGGGAATAATAATTGATAGTAATGTTGGGGGATATTTTGGCCCCTATTTAAAATTTTCTGGATTTGATGCACTTGAAATTCAGGGGAAGGCTCAAAATGAAGTAATAATATATATCGATGGAATAGAAGGATTAATACAAATTAAAGAAGTAGATGAGACTGGAGGGCTTTCTGAATATTCTCATGAACTTACTCAACAATTAACTGAGAAATTTGCCAAGGAAGATTCAGAGAAACGTCAAATTTCTGTGGTTAGCACTGGTCCTGCAGCAAAACATACTAAATGGGGGTTGCTTAATTTTTCTTGGTATGCTCCAACACGAAAGCACGCTTCTTGCAAGCAAGCAGGTCGAGGGGGTATAGGCACTGTTTTTAGTAACAAAAAGATCAGAGCTATTGTATGCCGGGCACCTAGAGTAACAATAAATTCAAATAATCCAGCAAATTTAGAAGTCGCACGAGAATTGGGAAAAAATCACAGTAAAGAAATTATTGAATATGATCCAAAACAATATGAAATGCGTAGAGTTGGAACAGGATATCTTCCTGAAATAATGAATGTTGTGGACCTTCTTCCTACTGAGAATTTTAGATTTGGATCTCATAAAAGAATAAAAGACAAAAATATTCCTTACAGTCGAGAGGAAATGCGTAAGATATATTCTGGAAAGGAAGGTGCTGATGGGTGCTGGATTGGATGTACTATGAGCTGTTCACATTTTTCCGAGAGATATAAAGTAATGACTGGTCCATTTAAAGATCAAGAAGTAATTGTAGATGGTCCAGAATATGAAACTATTGCAGGTTGTGGATCCAACTGGGGGATTTGGGATCCAAAGTGGGTATTAGAAACTAACTTTTACTGTGATACCTACGGTTTAGATACAATCTCAGTGGGAACTGGCATAAGTTTTGTCATGGAATGCTTTGAAGAAGGAATCTTGAATGAAGAAATAACTGGTGGACTTGAATTAAAATTTGGAAATGCTGAAGCAGCTTTAGAATTAATTCATCAAATGGGACGAGGTAAAGGCTTTGGTGTTATTGTAGGAAAAGGAATTAGGGAAATGAAAAAGATTTTTGTTGAAAAATTTAAAGGAGATCAAAAATTTTTAAATGATATCGGGATGGAGCATAAGGGATTGGAATTCTCTGAATATATGAGTAAAGAATCTCTCGCTCAGCAAGGAGGGTACGGATTAGCACTAAAAGGCCCTCATCATGATGAGGCATGGTTAATATTTGAAGATATGATAAGAAATACGATGCCAACATTCGAAGATAAAGCTAAGGCATTAAAGTGGTTCCCCCTATTCCGTACATGGTTTTCTTTAAATGGGCTCTGTAAACTCCCCTGGAACGATGTAATCGGACCTCAAAATAAAGAACTACCAATAAAAGACCCCGAAACTGGCGAGCTTGCTCAGGCTAAAATACTCTATCATGTTGAATGGTACGCAAAATTTTTTTCCGCTGTAACTGGTATAAATTCTACACCAGATGATTTAATAAGGATGTCCGAAAGGGTATATAATTTTCAAAGGATTTTTAATATACGTCAAGGAAAAGGTCTTAGAAAACAAGATTCCAATTTGCCCTACAGGGCAATGGGTCCCGTGACCAAGGTTGAGTATGAAAGTAGGAAAGATAGATATGATGATCAATTAAGAGAAATTTTAAAAATTGATCCTGGTAGTAAATCAATCGAAGAAAAAATAAAAACCTTAAGAAAATATAGAGAAGAACAATATTCAAAACTTCAAGATGCTGTATATGAAGAACGAGGTTGGAATCAAGAAGGTTGTCCAACAATTGATAAAGTGAGAGAATTAGAAATTGATGATGACGACATTATAGCTATAATTAAAAAACTTCAGTAAATAATGAACGCTGTAATAATATCAAATACCTTTTATTCATGAAAAAAGAAATTTTTCTGTTTTAATGATGTTTTGTTTTAAATATACCCAAATACATTTTTTTTATAACCTAGAATTTCTTATCTAATAACTACATTTATAATAATTTTTTTATATTTATTTTATAGAGGTAAATTTAAATGGCTGAAGAAATAATAGGCATAACTGAGAAAGAATTTAGGGAATATGATGATAAAGAAAAATGGCAATTAATGCAAACTATAAAAAAAGTATTGCATGGATTAAAAATTAAAGCAGAGAAAAATTGTGAGAAATGTGAACATAATTTGCTTTCTGTTGATGATATTAATATAGATTTATTTTTTCAGGACTGGCGTTCATGTACAGAACATTGTGAGGAATGTGATGATGAAGAGAAAAGAAATATGTGCCAATTACAATTTGAGTTAATGAGTCATATTGCTAATAGTCTACTTGAGCTTCAAAGAAAACAAAATGTGCTTACTCAAATTATTCTTAAACAGGATGAGACAGGTAGCAAGTTATTGAAGGATTTCATGAAAAAGAAAGAAGATTCTGATAAAAAGGATAAAAAGGCATATGATTTATATCAATAATATTTTTTTTTATTTTTTAACTAAAAAATTGAAGAATCCAAATGGAAGGTATAAATCAACATCCAGTTTTGGAAATACCAAAAAGAAAGAAGATTAATTTTATTTTTGATGGAAGGCAATTAACTGGATTTGAAGATATGGTTATATCTTCCGCGCTTTTTCTCAATCAAATAAAGATTTTTGGACATCATATAAAAGACAACAGCCCGCAAGGTATATTCTGCGCTAATGGTCAATGTTCTCAATGTAATGTAATTGTTAATAGTATTCCTGTTAAAGCTTGTATGACACATCTTAAAGATGGGATGGTTTTAGAAAGTTGTAATGGATTGCCAGAGCTGCCTGCTATTGATAATCCTATTAAAGTAAGGGATTCTGAGATTATTGCTACTGATGTGCTTATAATAGGTGCGGGACCAGCAGGACTTTCAGCTACTAAAATTCTAGGGGAAAATAACTTAAATGTAATTTTAATTGATGATAAAGATCGCCTTGGTGGAAAATTAGTACTTCAAACCCATAAGTTTTTTGGTTCACAAGAAGATGTATATGCAGGTAAACGTGGAATTGAAATTGCTAAAATCCTTGGTAAATCTATTCAATCAATGTCAAACATTCAGGTTTGGCTAAATAGTATATGCTTAGCAATTTTTAGCGATGAATTTGTCGGAATTTTAAAGGACAATATTGAATATATTCTAATACAGCCCAAATATCTTTTAATTGCCACTGGGGCTCGGGAAAAGATGTTAGTTTTTCCAGGTAATACACTTCCAGGAGTATATGGCGCTGGGGCATTTCAGACCTTAGTTAATCGTGATTTAGTTAAAGCAGCAGATAGAGTTTTCATAATTGGTGGAGGTAATGTAGGATTAATTGCTGGCTATCATGCAATCCAAGCAGGAATTGAAGTTATTGGTTTAATCGAAACAATGCCTCAATGCGGGGGTTATAAAGTCCATGAGGATAAACTTAGACGGTTAGGAGTTCCAATTTATACTAACCACACAATTATATCAGCAAATGGTGAAAATAAAGTAGAATCTATAACAATAGGGCAGATTGATAAAAATCGTAAAATTATAGCTGGAACTGGAAAAAATTTCCTATGTGACACAATTTTAATCGCTGTAGGATTAAATCCTGTAGACGAGTTTTATCAGAAGGCTCATGAATTTGGATTAAAAGTTTGGGTTGCTGGTGATGCTCAAGAAATTGCTGAAGCTTCTACCGCGATATTTACTGGGAGAATTGAAGCATTAAAAATTGTTCAAGAGAAAGGAATTCCTTTTCCAGAAAAAATGCATGAACTTCAAAGGTTCGCTGAATTAATGAAAGCGAAACCACCTCCGCCTGTGAAAAGAAATTTTCAATTTAAAGAAAAAGGAATTTATCCAGTATTTTATTGCACTCAAGAAATACCATGTAATCCATGTACTTCAGTTTGTGACCAAGAACAAATTAAAACTGTGGATGATTTAATCACCAAATTGCCATATTTTAAAGGAGAAAAAGATTGTATTGGATGTGGGAAATGTCTTGCAGTTTGCCCCGGATTAGCAGTAGTATTGCATGATTATAGAAAAAATAAAGACAGTCCATTAGTTACTTTTCCACTGGAACTTACGGATGCCAAGTTAGAAAAGAGTCAAAAAATAATTGTTGTAAGTAATGAAAAAGAATTAGGAGAATTCAAAATACATAAATCTAGAATACTAAAAGAATTTCCAAAAACTCAACTTATAACCGTAAAACTACCTTTAGATATCGCAAAAAAAGCTGTTGCGATAAAACTGATAAGAACTAGTTATAGTAAACCCATTGAAAATTATCAGAAATCTTTTAATGAGTATAACACAATTGTCTGTAGATGTGAACGAGTCTCTGTTGGAGAGATACGAAAATGGATTCAATCTGGTGTAAAAGATTTTAATGAATTAAAAGCTTTAACGAAAGCTGGAATGGGATCTTGTGGAGCAAAAACTTGTACTTCACTAATTTATCAAATATTTCGTGAAGAAGGTCTGCCAGCTGAAGATATTACACTAGGAACAAAACGTCCACTATTTATTGAAGTACCTATGGGGATGTTTGCCGGAGTTAGAAATAAAAAGGAAAGTGGATAGAAATGGTTGAATATGATGTGATTATCATTGGTGCCGGTAGTGTTGGTGTTCCAACAGCATTAGCGACAGCAAATGATGGACTTCGAACCCTAGTTCTCGATTATCTACCTTCAGTAGCTCAAGCAGATAATAAACATGCAATAGGTGGTATTCGAGCGACTCATTCCAACATAGGTAAAGCCTTATTATGCAAGAGATCAATTGAAATTTTTTCTAAATGGGAAGAAAGGTACGGAGATGATATTTGGTGGAATCAGGGGGGTTATATTTTTTTAGCTTTTACTGAAGAAGATGAAAAAATGCTTAAAGACACCGTCAAACTCCAAAGAAGTTTTGGATTGAATATAGATTTTCTCGATACTGAAAAAGTTAAAGAACTCATACCAGGAATCAATGATAGAGGATTATTAGGAGGAACTTATAGTCCTGAAGATGGGAATGCTTCCCCTTTATTATCTTTACATTCATTTTTTCGACTTTCAAAAGACTTAGGTGTAGAATATCATTTTAATGAGAAAGTTATAGATATAATAACTAAAAAGAATAAAGTAATTGGTATTAAGAGTAAAAGGGGAAAGTATAAAACTAAATTTGTTATCAATGCTGCTGGAGCTCATGCTAAAGATATTGGAAATATGGTAGGTGTTCATACACCAGTAGATCCTGAATCTCATGAAGCAGGTATTACAGAACCAGTAAAAAAATTCTTTTCTCCTATGGTAGTGGATATTAGCCCAAATATAGATACTAAATTTGGGGATTCTAAGAATTACTACTTCTACCAAAATAAAGAAGGGAAGATTTTATTTTGTTTAACTCCTAATCCCAATATTCTAGGAACAGATCGTCGAGAAACAAGTTCATTTTTACCCCAAATCTCAAAGAGGATGCTACAATTATTACCACGTCTGAGAAATATAAAAATAAGACGAACATGGCGTGGACTATATCCTATGACTCCAGATGGAAATCCAATCATAGGAAAAGTTAATGAAATTGAAGGATACATTAATGCTATTGGCATGTGTGGTCAAGGATTTATGTTAGGTCCAGGATTAGGAGAATTTCTTTCTCGCCTCTTAACAGATAAGATAAATTCGAAAGATAGAAAAATTCTAGAGACTTTTTCTTATAATCGCAATTTTGGGAGAGAAGAAGAATTAAAATAAAAGTTTAAAAGAACTCTTATAGAGAGTTCTATTTTGAAACTAAGAAACGTTCGAAAATGATAATCTTAAAATAACTCCTACCTAATTCATGTCGCATGATAAAAATCAACTTCTTTTAATGTATCTAAATTTCGGTTAGCAGCATAACCCAAGAATCCATTAGTAATACAATTTTTGTAAAAATCATATTTTAAGGCTGCCGATTGAGGATAATCTGTGATTAAAACAATTTTATTATCATTAATAGCAATATTTAAGTTAGATATGCCTTCAAAACGCCAACTATCATCAGTAGGCATATTATCATCATAAAATAAATCTTCCCTTCCAATACCATCAATATACCCTAAGTATGTTGAGTTCAATAATAGATTATCAGCATTTTGAACAAAAATAGAAAAATTACCGCTCGCATGAGTTTTTACGTAATTTGATATGCCTCCAACAAAATCAATCATTCTCAAGTCAGCATTTGGTAATGTTCCTTGATAATACTCATATGCATCAATAATGTCCATGTATATACCGTCAAATCCTGCTTCTATTATCCTATCTAAATATTCGAATATAAGTTGTTGCCATTCATTCATCCAAAATTTCACTTTATAATTTCCTTCCCATTCGGGATTTTCTATATCTAACCAACCTGGAGCACCCCCATCTGGCATGCCATCATGATTTGCATCCCAAGTTTCATCCCAATAGAACCTATAATCTTCAGCTTCACCAATGCTTATATAAGAAATCAAGAATTTTCTACTATCTCCCGTTGATTTCATGTAGTTCACATCTGTACTTGAAAATTCACCAGTTTCTGCTCCATCTGAAGAGTAATCCATAATTATTAAATCATATTTGGAATTTCGAATAGCCTCTTTATTAATATTATCAAGCCAATACGCAAAGTCATCAACTTCACCATCATGCATATCGAACTCGACTCTACTTAAAACTTCATAATTTTTAGAGGAAAAGGAAATTAAAAAAATAAAACTCACTGAACTACCCACAATTATTACTAAAATAACTATAATTACAATTACAATTTTCTTATCCATTATATTATGATATACTTTTTTATTTACGTTTAATACTTAATAGCATTTCATCTCTATAAAATTGATCTTTATAGTTAGGATCATAATTTGAGAGACATTTTCAATATCCCATTTTTTTTTTTTAGAAAAGTTAAAAAATTATTTTTTTTATAATATCATTGTGATAAACAAGTGGGAATTGAAGATTTTAGTGAATTAGAATTACTCCAAGGAAGCACTACTGTTATTTTCGTAATATTATCAGTTATTTTAGGACTTAAGATATTATCTCGGTACTTTTCTCGAAAACAAATTGAATACATTACAATTGGTCTGACGTGGATATTTATGTCTTCTGGATGGTGGCGAGGAGTTGTTAATTTTGTAAGTATTCTCTTCTTTGGAGAACAATCCTCCCAGGAGTATTAATTGATACAGTTTTCATTCCAATAGCGATTCTTTGCTGGATATATTCTTTTAGCCATCTTTTATATCCACAGTCAGAAAAAAAGATAATAATACCATTTTCAATATTCATCATTATATATGAAATTCTCATTTTATCTCTTTATTCCATTAATCCTGAATATATTGGGTCAGCAACACTTCCATTTAACAACACATACGGTATCTTGCACCTTTCCTTCCTCTTTGGTGTTATATTTATAGTTATAATTACAGGGGTACTTTTTGCAAAGAGATCAATGAAGTCATCAGATCCAAGGATTCAGTGGAGAGGTAAATTTTTACTTCTTGCTTTTAGTTCATTTGCGGTGAGTGGAATAATAGACGCTGCATTTGACTTAACAGCCCTATTAGTGGTAATTGTGAGACTTTTGTTAATCTCAAGCGCAATCGAGTATTATTTAGGGTTTTTACTTCCAAAGAGACTCGAACGATGGCTAATAAAAGAATCTTCTTCTCAATAGGATTAAATCTTTATGTAATTCTTACTTAATTTATAACTAACCATTCGTTTTAATATATTAATATCATCAAATTCATAATAATGGAATAAAAAATGGTTCGACATCTATTAAAAGTATCAGATTTTACTAAAGAAGAATGCGAAAGAGTAATAAATAAATCAATTGAAATAAAGAAAAATCCTAAAAATTATAATTCTAGTTTAGAAGGAGAAACTCTTTTAATGTTATTTGAAAAACCTTCTTTAAGAACACGCATTTCTTTTGAAACTGGAATGCAACAATTAGGTGGACATGCGATATTTTATTCGATAAAAGATTCACCTCTCGGAAAGAAAGAAAATATTAGTGATACCGCAAAGGTAGCATCAAGATTTGTGAATTTAATCGCTGCTCGGGTTTTTAAGAGGCAAGATATTTTGGATCTTGCTAAATATTCTGATGTCCCAGTTATTAACATGCTCGATGATTTTGCTCATCCTTGCCAAATTCTTGGAGACTTTCAAACAATTAAGGAAAAAAAAGGAAAGCTTAGTAATTTTAAACTATCTTATTTTGGTGATGCATACAACAATGTGACTTATGATTTAATGAGAATGTGTGCTATGTTTGGCTTGAAGATGGATGTAGTATGTCCAAATAATCCTAAACTTTCTCCTGAGCAAATTGTGCTAGATGAGGCTTCAGATATCTCTATAAAAACTGGTGCAAATGTAAGAGTTGTTCATGATGCTATAGATGCTGCTAAGGAATCAGATGTGATATATACTGACAGTTGGATGAGTTATGGGATACCACAAGACCAAGAAGAAGAACGGAAAAAAGCTTTTATGCCATATCAAGTTACATCATCAATTATGGGGGCTGCAAATTCAGATGCTATTTTTATGAACTGCTTACCAGCAATGAGAGAATATGAACAAACTGCAGAGGTAATTGATGGACTTCAATCTGTAGTATTTGATCAAGCCGAAAATAGATTACACATTCAAAAAGCCATTATGCTATTCTTACGTGATAAATTTTAAATAGTAAGTTAGATAATATTATTTTTTCTATATGCGTTAGTTATTTTAATATTAGAGGCATATCTTTGAAAACATTAATTGTAGCACTAGGTGGAAATGCATTAATAAAGTTCATTTTTTTCTCCTGTCTTGTTAATTTTAAATGTTCGGAACTTTCTTTTTTCCCCATCTCATTTTAGTTACGGCGTGACAATCGGGACAAAATCCGCTGTCGTTGATAATGTATAGATTATACTTAGTACATATCGTATTTCCTACATCTATTGGATACCATACATACTTATAGGCGGCTTTATAACCACAAGAATTAATGTGTAAAAAGTGAGGGTTTTTTACTTTTTTAAAAATCATCTTCTTCGAATTCAGCTTCTTCGCTTCTAAAAGTTAAAAAATAAATAAAATCTGTATCTTCTAACTTTTTAAAAATTATTTCTACTTTAAGAGGATGATCAGATTTGATTGAAAAAGATAGAGTGTCATTTAAATCAAGTAAAGAGCAGAATATTTTAAGAACATTTATAAAAACTAGAGAATAAGCCCCTTTACTTACTTTTGTATCAAGATCTTTTTTTATTTTATCTAATATGTCTCGATCATGGTTTTTATCCTCTAATTCAAGAATTAATCTTTTTTTATCAAAAGTAAGTTCTGGTAAATCCTTTTTCTTATAAATAATTTCAGAATTCCCAATTTGACCAGTTTCAGAAAAGGTTATATCTTCTGGTGTGGCTTTTAAATTTAAGATTTCAGAATATCTCCCCGAATTTTTCATAAGATCTAAGAAAAATTCTTTGCTCATTTTGAATTTAAAAGGATAAATTATACTTGTTAACATGCTTAATGGTTTATTTTTCTAACAATAAATTCCGCATAATATAAGTCGTGAGTAGGTTGATAATCTTTAAATGTATTTAAGTTGAGGTGATCTATATGGAATTTAAAAGCAGTATCAGAGTCACGTAGTGTGGCAGGATAATACTAACGGTATATGGGGGCCAGATGTAGAAATAATGTACGCGAAATATTCAATTGCAACAGGTTGGTCAAATGCCACAGTAATTTCGGATGGAACTAATAATATTTATTGGAATAATGGAGGTAGTTACGACTCGGAAATTGTTATTGATAGAAACAATGTAATTCATGTAGTGTGGGAGGATCATACTGCGGGTATATGGGGAGGCACAAGCGTAGATGTAGAAATAATGTATGTAAAATATACGACTGCAACAGGCTGGTCTACACCTAAAGTAATTTCAGATGGGTATGGTGGTGTTTATTGGAATGATCTTGATAGTGAAAACGCGGCAATTGCTGCGGGTATAATGGAGGTTCACATAGTCTGGGAAGAAGAAACTAATGGTGTATGGGGGACAGATACGGAAATATTCTATACAAACTTTGTTTGGGATGATTTAGCACCAATAATTAATATTATTGCTCCAAATGTAAGTGCTGTTATTGGAACAGATGCTCCAAGTTACGTCTTAGAAATTACTGAACCTAATCTAAATACTATTTGGTATAGCCTTAATGGAAGAGCAAATAATTCTGTCACTTCTTTAAGTGGAACAATTGACCAAGCAGCATGGGCAGCTTTACCAGAAGGAAATGTTACTCTCAGATTTTATGCCGATGATCTGGTGGGAAATATGGCATACGCAGAAATTTCCATGACAAAAAGCTCACCCTCTTCAGGCGGAATTCCGGGGTATGATATACTTATCCTAGGTTTTATGATAATTGGAATCTCTATCATTTATACCAGAATAAAGTGGAAGAAGACACACATCTCCAAGAGACAAACCCATAAACTATAGATAAACCGAAATTTAAAATTTAGAAAATACATTTTTTCTATTTTTTTAAAAAAAAAAATTTTTTTTTAACTATATATAAACTAAAATGAGAAGGGGAAAAAAAAAAAAAAAAAAAAAGTTCGGAACATTTAAAATTAACAAGACAGGCGAAAAATTATGAACAGTCAAAATACAAAAAAACCTATAACAATTCTAAAATTCTTTAAGAAAGGGTTTTATAACAAGATCGAAACCTTAGAGCTAACCAAGGCCGAAAAAACTTTAATGTTTTTTTTAAAAGCTTAATGTTTTTATTAATGAAATTGATTAGGATGAAGAACAAAATTTAAAATTAAAAAAAAAAAAAAGGTAAATAAATTTTATATAGATTTCTAG
>SDBS01001368.1_pt1 | contig 24760 bp, 26 predicted proteins | sample 2277091 | NCBI WGS metagenome assembly SDBS01 (sample SAMN10404972, study PRJNA504765) | marine sediment metagenome | isolation source: marine sediment core GS10_PC15, 163 cmbsf | place: Arctic Ocean: Southern Knipovich Ridge | collected 2010
CGAGATCCTTGACGGTCTTCCCGAAGACAAATGGATTTCCCGTGTGGAAGCATCCGGGTATGACCTGGGCACAGTATACCTGGCCCAGAATGGCAAGAGGGATGATGATTTCCAGGTTTATATTTGGAGGTCCGTTGATTTTGGAGATACCTGGGAGGATATATCCGGAAATATCCCCGTCGGTCCGGTTAACGTGATCCGCGAGGATCCCATTGATCCGGAAATACTCTATGTGGGAACGGATATCGGTGTTTATGTTACAAAAGACGGTGGGAAAACCTGGGAGGTACTCGGGGACCTGCCATCAACCTATGTCCATGACCTGGTGATCCACCCGCGTGACAATATGATCGTCATCGCCACCCACGGCCGCGGCATATGGGTCCTTGACGGTGATAGTGTCAACGGGGGAAAGCCGCAGAACCAGGGATGGAATTATTGATATGAATTACAAGATGTATGATCCATCTATAGGAATTATGCTCGGACCAGATAATTTTGTATCACAACCCTTTAATACCCAGAATTATAATAGGTATTCGTATGCCCTGAATAACCCACTCTTATTTACAGACCCTACGGGCAACAACCCCGCACCTCCACCCCAGGAAGATGATGAATACTGGAGAACCGGGGGAGGGTTTAAATTTTATTCGTTTTACTACACTAATGATATTGGAAGATGGTATCCGGGATACAGCAGTAGTGTTGGACTTAACTTTAGTGATTTATTCACTTATAGATCAGATTTGGGGACGTGGGTCAAAACTTCAGACCTTGCATATTTCTCAGGTCCTAATGTCTATAATGATGTTTTATCTTATGCAGGAAACAAAGCAGTACTTTTCTTCAATGCGATAGTGCAGGTATTCCTTTACCTGTGGTATGGTAAGCTGATCTGGGGGAAGATTGAAAAAATTGCTTAAATTTGTTAGTGAACGAAGGTAAGCATCAATAGTGTGGTCACTGTAGTTCATAAGCTGCATCTCTTGCAGCATGCTTTGTCTGAGACTTTTTTTTGCATAGTAGTAAAATTTAAGATTATAGGGACTTAAAAGTTACTACTTCTTTTTTAACTGCCGCCTCTTCGGAGGCGGCTTTGTTCAATGCGACATTATGTGTAAATATCCGGTGCAGTTGGACCCGCCCGGGTCTGATTGCACTGGTACTTGGGTTCGTTATCTTCATAGAAAACTGCCATTGCCGGCAGCAGAATTAATAAAAACCTTACCTGGCGGCTTAAGTGTGTATGGCTTAAGAAACAAATATGAATATAAATCGTTAAATTTGTATAGAAATAGTACAAACAATGACAGAGATTAAAGACATATTAAAACTTAGTATTGACGAGCGGATACACCTTGTTCAGACCATTTGGGACAGTATTGCCACAGATACAGAAGTGTCGGAGATCAGTGAAGATCATAAAGAAATCCTTGATGAACGCTTAATGGCCCATAAGAACAACCCTGATGATGTTGTAAGCTGGGGGGAAGTAAAAAAAAGCGTTAAGAATATCTTATGAGCTATGAAGTAGAATTTAGGAAAGAAGCTCATCAGGATATCTTAGAGGCAATAGTATGGTATGAAGGAAGGCGTGAAGGGCTGGGCGATGAACTGTTTATTGCCATAGAGAATGAGAAGCATTTTATTGAGCGAAACCCTTATCATTACGAGGATAAATACAAAGGAATAAGAAAGGCTATTACAAAGCGTTTTCCTTACATCTTGTATTACAGAATAGAATCCGAAAGCAAAGTACTTGTATATGCCTTATTGCATAATGAAAAGAAGTTCCAGGTTATGGAAAGGACGGATTAAGCAGAAAGTAACAATCTAGTTTTACTTCATGCCCCTTCACTTCACAGCGCCCCTGGTTCAGTCAGAGACAATCAGTAAAAACCATTCTATATTTAACATAATGAACATTTTATGAACAGCTCCTGCCAGAGGCCAGACCACCATCAATGCTGTCTTATTATGTGGCATGATGTGTAAATAGCCAGTGCTTGCAGAAATGCCTTAAACCGTCCGCCGCAAAGGTAAGACCCGCTACACACACAGTCAAGGTCAAGCACTGACGGGTCCCTTCGGGAAACTTGACACTTGCCTGCCCTATATCTTTTTGGTTGCTTAAGACGGTATTAAGCCCTGGTCTGTTCAATGGATATATATTTTCAATTGAAAGAAAAAACAGCTAATTTTTTTCTACTACTTTTCTTTTCTAAGGCTTCTGATTCTTGACGGTTTGCGGCTGCTGTGAATAATCCCAAGCACCACAATTTCAGAAGCTTTTATCTTGTAGATGATGAGCCAGCTCATGCAAACCGCTTTCCGGTAGATTTTGGTTTTGGTCTGAATCTCCTCGCACTCCCGGAATGCCAGGGGATTTATTTCAATACGGTCAATGGTCTCGGAGATCCTTAACGAATAAGCTTTTGGAGCTTTTTCTTTTGTGTTGCCCAGCGTTGTTTTGCTTCTGATAGACTTACAGTAGGAGAATCTTCGGTATACTCGACCCATTTTCTGAAATCTTCAGCGCTAATGGGCTCACCATGCAGAGCATAGGAATTTAAATCCGGTTCTTTCACGATCCGGATCAGGCGCTTATTCTCCAGCTCCTGCAACGCTTTTAAGGAGTTATTATCTGTAAGTTCTATCGTTAGTGTTTGCATCGGATGAGTTTTACATTGAATAAGCCTGCCTTGGCGAGGTCAGCCTGGGACCATTTCTTCTGCCTACGAATCTCTGTTATCTCACTTCCAATGTTTAACATATAGAACAAAAGTATAGTGTTCTTATGTATTTACTACAAATATTGTAAATAAAGTTCCGAAAGTTCAATTAGTCTCCTTCTGGACGTAATTGGAATAACATCAATGATTACCACCAGCTGCCTTAAGCCTGTCATCGGCTTGTTTACACATACCCGTATTGGTGTAGATAATACTGTCGGGTTTTGCAAACCCAATGACATGCTGCCCTTTTCGTCCCGGTTTAATGTGTAAAAATACACCTCCTGAACTTTGAGCATGAGTACTGGCATATGCTACAAGTTTTTTGAACTGCAAGCAATTACTTTGTAACCACAAAAGAATAAAGGATTTTCATCGGGTAAGGTCCTGAAGTTTAAATTCTTATTCGTCTTTAAATTTTCTTCAAATTCTTTAACATTTTTTAACCAATGCGTCAAAACCTCCATACTGTCAGGGTTTGCCTGGCATTCAGGGAGAATATTGCCTGGTACAGTATTTGATAATGAAGCAATCAAATGTTATTTTTGGGCTTTCTTAAAAATCGCTGTAATTATGAATGACACCGTAAACATCAAGGAGTTAAATGAAAAGATAGAAAAAGAAAGTGCTTTCGTGGATATGATCACCATGGAGATCAACAAGGTGATTGTGGGACAAAGGCACCTCATTGACAGTCTGTTGATCGGATTACTGACAGATGGTCATGTATTGCTGGAGGGGGTACCCGGACTGGCGAAAACCCTTGCGGTGAATACCCTGGCCACCACCATAGATGCAAAGTTCAGCAGGATACAGTTTACCCCGGATCTTTTGCCGGCGGACCTGATAGGGACAATGATCTACAGCCAGAAGAAGGAACTGTTCGAGGTTAAGAAGGGTCCCGTCTTTGCCAATTTTATCCTGGCAGACGAAATCAACCGTTCCCCGGCTAAAGTACAGAGTGCCCTGCTCGAAGCTATGCAGGAGAAGCAGGTAACGATAGGGGCAAACACTTACAAACTGGAAAGGCCATTTATGGTCCTCGCCACCCAGAACCCGATCGAACAGGAAGGAACATACCCTTTGCCTGAAGCCCAGGTAGACCGTTTCATGCTGAAAGTGATCATTGACTATCCCTCCAGGGATGAGGAGCAGCTCATCGTCAGGGAAAACATCGCCCAGGAGTTCCCTGTGGCAAATACCATCCTGACGACAGAAAATATATTGAAGGCCAGGGATATCGTCAAGGAAGTTTATATGGATGAGAAGATCGAAAGGTATATCCTCGATATCGTATTTAGCTCCAGGTATCCCGAGAAACACGGTTTGGAGAAATACGCAAATATGATACAATATGGCGGTTCGCCCCGCGCCAGCATCAATCTGGCCATGGGATCCAAGGCCTTTGCCTTTATCAAGCGAAGAGGATATGTTATTCCGGAGGATGTGAGGGCAGTTTGCCACGATGTAATGAGACACAGGATAGGATTGACCTATGAAGCAGAGGCAGAGAATATTACGACAGTAGATATCATTACAGATATACTAAACACCGTAGAAGTTCCCTAAAAGGAAGGGCCTGAAAACCTCGTAGGAATCGATGAATTGGATTTTAAACATATTGATGCTAGTCTGCCTGACAATACCTGTGCAGGTTTCCGGACAGCATTTCATCGGGAGGCATAAGACAGAAGTAAGGGAATTGATGGAAAGGAAGATGAAACAACTGTATGAAGATGACCATTCTGTGAACACTGTTTTCAATACTGTAAAATATATCGACAGGCTGGGTGACCAGACGCTGCTTTTTGTTTTTTCTGAACAGGATACCTGCCTGTACTCAAAATGGATGTGTGATTATTCCATGCTGAACGCCGTGATGGCAAACCTGAACGGTAAATATCCCCAGTCCGCCGAAGACACATGGAGCTTTGTCCATGACAAGGAGCCATATATAATCACCCTGACTGCAGGGGACTGGTATTTCACAATCACTACTAAAAAAGATCATTGATTGAAGTGGAAGCAACAGAACTGTTAAAGCGGGTCAGAAAAATCGAGATCAAAACCAGGGGTTTGTCAAAGAATATCTTTGCCGGGGAATACCATTCTGCCTTCAAGGGCAGGGGAATGGCCTTCAGTGAGGTCAGGGAATACCAGTACGGGGATGATGTCAGGACCATCGACTGGAATGTGACTGCCCGTTTCAATCATCCCTTCATTAAGATATTCGAGGAAGAACGTGAACTGACCGTCATCCTACTGATAGATATCAGTGGTTCACGTAATTTTGGTACCCGGACCCAGTTGAAGAAGAATTTGATCACCGAGATCTCCGCGGTTCTTTCCTTTTCTGCCATTCAGAACAATGACAAGATCGGTGTGATCATGTTCAGTGACCAGGTGGAAAAATTCATACCACCTAAAAAGGGCCGGCAGCATACCCTCAGGATCATCCGGGAATTGATCAATTTTCAGCCCGGGAGGCAGGGTACGGATCTCTCAGAAGGATTGCGTTATTTCTCCAATGCCATCAAGAAAAGATGTATAGCGTTCCTGATCTCGGATTTCATTGATGATAATTATGAAGAAGCCCTGAGGATTGCCAATAAAAGACATGACCTGGTTGCCCTGAATATATATGATGAACGTGAAACGCAGCTGCCGAAAGCAGGGATGATCCGCCTGCAGGATGCAGAGTCGGGCAAAATAATATGGGTGGATACGAGCAGCCGGAGGATCCGTGAGCGTTATGCCGAAGGATGGAGGAAGGGACAGGAAAAGTTCAGGGACCTGATGCTGCGTACGGGCATTGATTCGGTAAACATACGTACAGATGAGGATTATGTCAGACCGCTGATGAATTTGTTCAAGCGTAGATAATAAATGGCAGCACTAATAAAAATATTGAACAGGGATCTTATCCTGAGGATCAGCAGGCATTATATCAGTCTGCTGCTTGTTGTATTGGGATATCTGCCTGTCCATTCCCAGTTTGTTGAGCTCAAAACCCAGCTGGATACCAACCAGATCCGGATCGGGGAACAGTTCCACCTGGATATTGAAATTTTGCAGCCGTCAGGGGTCAGTATCCTGTTCCCGGAGATCAAGGATACATTGATGGCCAATGTAGAGGTATTGCAGTCATTTCCGCGAGATACCATTGCCGGGGATGAAAACCTGAAAATCAGCCAGAGGTATAGGTTAACTTCATTTGATTCAGGTTTTTACGAGATCCCTCCGCTGAAGTTCTATATCCGGTCAGGGCAATGGAGCGACAGCCTCGAATCAAATCCCATGTATCTGCTGGTACATTCCGTAGCGGTAGACAGTACGATATTCGATGTAAAAGCTCCCATCCATATGCCGGTGTCATTCCTGGAGGTTTTTCCTTTTGTTGTTGGGGGACTGATACTGGTGGCGGCCATTTACTTTACGGTCAGGTACCTGAGAAGGAGAAAGAAACAGAAGGGTCTTTTTACTCCTGACAGGCCTGAAGATCCCGCCCATGTGGTTGCACTTCGTGAACTGAACCAGCTCAGGGAGGAAAAACTCTGGCAACGCAGCGAGTTCAAACCTTATTATACCAGGCTCACCGATACTATACGCCGCTATATGGAAAGGCGGTATAACATTCCGGCCATGGAGTTGACGAGTTATGAGATCCTGGATACCTGGAAACAGAGTGAAAGGCCGGACGAGGATCTGTCAGCCAAGCTAAACCGCCTGTTAAACCTTGCCGACCTGGTGAAATTCGCCAAGGAAAAACCCATTGCATCCGATAATGAGGAAAATCTTGACAGGGCTTATGAATTTGTAAAGAAAACCGCGTGGGTTCAAAAGATAGAGGAGGAAGAAGATGTTTAACAGCCTGACATTTGCCAATCCGGATCTGCTGTATCTCCTGTTCCTGCTGGTTCCATTATGCGGCTGGTACATCTGGAGAGAAAGGGGAGCCTTTGCCACTATCCAGGTATCCAGTATCAAATCGCTGGAACAGGAAAGAATAACCTTCAGGCATGTGTTGAGACATATTATTTTCGGTATCAGGTTGCTGGTGATCGCGTCCGTGATCATCGTCCTCTCACGGCCACAATCCACCAACCGCTGGCAGAATGTTACCACCGAAGGGATAGATATCATAGTCGCACTGGATATTTCAAGCAGCATGCTTGCCCAGGATCTCCGGCCAAACCGGCTGGAGGCTTCCAAAGATGTTGCCATAGAATTTATATCCGGTCGGGGAACAGATAGGATGGGACTGGTAGTTTATGCCGGGGAAAGTTTTACCCAGTGCCCGCTAACCTCTGACCATGCAGTACTCATCAATTTGTTCAAGGGGATTGAGAGCGGGATGATAGAGGATGGTACAGCCATTGGCATGGGACTGGCAAACGCTGTTAACCGGCTCAAGGACAGCAAGGCCAAAAGCAAGGTGATCATCCTGCTGACCGACGGGGTGAATAACCGGGGGGCGATTGCACCCCTCACTGCGGCTGAAATTGCGAACACATTCGGGATCCGTGTCTATACCATCGGTGTGGGTACCATGGGTATGGCGCCTGCACCTGTACAGACAGCTTTCGGTACAAGGCTGCAAAACGTAAAAGTAGAGATCGATGAAGAAACCCTGCAACAGATTGCCGCTGCAACGGACGGACGTTATTTCAGGGCCACCAATAATGATAAACTGAGAGGAATTTACAAGGAGATCGACCAACTGGAAAAATCCAAGATTGATGTCAAGGAATACAGCAAGAAAGAGGAGGAGTATATGAGGTTCGGATTGCTGGCAACCGGACTGTTCCTGCTGGAGATTCTGATCAGGTATTTGTTTTTCAGGAATATACCTTAGAAAGATGTTCAGGTTTGGGAATATAGAGTATTTGTATCTGCTGGTTATTATACCGGTGCTGATATTGTTGTTTATGATCCTGTTCAGCCTGCGCAAAAAAGCCCTGAGGCGTTTTGGTAACATACAGGTGATAGAACCCTTGATGCCGGCCCTTTCATTTGTTAGGCCGGTGATCAAATTCATGCTGATCGTACTGGCGCTGACATCACTGATCTTCGGTATTGCCAGGCCCCAGTTCGGATCCAAGCTCAGGGAGATCAAGCGGGAAGGTGTAGAGATCATTATTGCACTGGACGTTTCCAACAGCATGATGGCAGAGGATATACAACCAAACCGCCTGGAACGGGCCAAGCAGGCCATCTCAAAAATGGTTGACCGTCTCGTGAATGACAAGATAGGTTTGATCGTCTTTGCCGGTGATGCTTACATACAGATACCTATCACGACGGACTATGTATCTGCGAAACTTTTCCTGAATACCATCAGCACGGATATTGTCCCAAAACAGGGAACAGCCATCGGCTCGGCCATTGAGCTCGGAATGAAATCCTTTACCCAGCAGGAGGAAACAAGCAAGGCACTCATCATTATCACCGATGGTGAAAACCATGAGGATGATGCCATTGAAACAGCTAAGGCGGCTGTTGAGAAGGGTCTCAGGGTACATACCATCGGGATCGGCCTGCCTAAAGGGGCTCCCATCCCGGTTTACAACGGCCAACAAAAAAACTACCTGAAAGATAACTCAGGTGAAACAGTGATCTCAAAACTGGATGAAGACTTGTTGAGAAAGATCGCAGCCGCCGGGGAAGGAGTATACATCAGGTCAACGGATACAAGGGTAGGACTCGATAAACTCTTTGATGAGATCAATAAAATGGAAAAGCAGGAAATGGAAGCAAAGGTATATTCTGATTATGATGAGCGGTTTCAATATGTGTTCGCTATCGGCCTGTTTTTTCTCCTGCTCGAATTTTTCATCCTTGAAAGAAAAAACAAGTGGCTCAGTAAAATAAAACTTTTTGACCAGCAATGACCAGTAAGAACTTAATCATATCAGGATTGATTTTTATATTACCAGTCCTGGTTCACGGACAGGCGGAAAGGAAATACGTCCGTCAGGGGAACAAGCAATACAAGGAGGAAGTATTCGATGAATCAGAGATCCTCTACCGCAAGGCCCTGGAGAAAGAGCAACAATCCTATTCCGGTGAATTTAACCTGGGGGATGCTATGTATAAGCAGGAAAAGTTCGAGGATGCCGCCCGAAGCTTCAATAAACTGGCAGAGAATCAGACGGATCCAATTAAGCTGGGAGAACTCTATCATAACCTGGGTAATTCATTCCTTAAGGCCAACCAGCTGGAAGCATCCATAGAAGCTTATAAGCAGTCCCTCAGGAACAATCCTGCAGACAATGAGACCAGGCATAACCTTGCCTATGCTCAGCAAATGCAACAACAACAGCAAGACCAGAAAGATCAGGATCAGAACCAGGACAAGCAGGATCAGGATCAGGACCAGGACAAGCAGGATCAGGACCAGGACAAGCAGGATCAGAACCAGGACCAGCAGGATCAGCAGCAGGACCAGCAGGATCAGAACCAGGACCAGCAGGATCAGCAGCAGCAGCAACCTCAGATATCCAGGGAGGATGCACAACGGATGCTCCAGGCCCTCCAGCAGGATGAGCAGGATTTACTGGAAAAATTAAAGAAACAAAAAGCACAGGCCAGGAAGGTCAAGGTGCTGAAAGATTGGTAAGTTTGTTTTTCGGAAAACATTGAATGAATAGCTTATTGAAATACGGGATTGCAGTATTGCTGCTGATCACAGGCTCAGGGCTGTTGGCACAGAATGTGAGCATTACAGCCACTGCCCCCAATGTGGTCAAGGTAGGCGAACAATTCCGGCTGAATTATGTGATCAATGCCAAACCTTCCTCCTTCGGTGCCCCTGATATAAGCAATTTTTATGTGTTGAGCGGACCCAACCAATCCACCAGCCAAAGTATACAGATCATCAATGGCCGGAGGACCTCAAGTGTTACTATTACTTATTCCTATTACCTGCAGGCAACGGGTGAGGGGAACTTTACCATTCCGGCTGCCACGGCTGTAGTGAAAAATAAGAACTACACCTCCAATACGGTTAAAATTGAGGTTATTGCGGGCGAAAAACCTGCCGGTCAAAGCCAGCCCTCCACCTCCCCGTCCCAGCAGTCACAGGATATAGATGCATCTGAGGAATTGTTTGTCAGGATCCTCACAAACAGGAAAAATATATACCGTGGGGAGTATATTATTGCAACAATCAAACTTTATACCCGTCTCTCCATTACCGGTTTTGGTGAAAGTAAAATGCCGGATTTTCAGAGCTTCTGGACACAGGATATAGAGTCACCCACCCAGCTCAACCTGATCAGGGAAAATGTGAATGGAAGAATTTTCAACACCGCCGTGATCAAAAAAGTTATCCTCTTTCCCCAGAAAACAGGGGAGATCACCATAGATCCCTTTAAACTTGAGACTTACATACGCCAGCAAACAAACCGGCCAAGAAGCCCCTTTGATGATTTCTTCGGAAATTCATATACCAATGTGGTGAAACCTCTTGTCTCCAACCCGGTAAAAATCCGGGTCAGGGATCTGCCTGAGGGCACCCCTGAAGGGTATGCGGGAGCGGTGGGAGACCTGGCGATCAAGGCTGAAATTGACAAGCAGGAAGCCTTGACAAATGATGCCCTGACCTACAAGGTCATTGTCAGCGGGAATGGGAATGTACAGCTGATCGATGCTCCACGGATCAACTTCCCGCCGGATTTCGAGACCTACGATCCCAAGATCCAGACAAATGTGACAAATGGTGAGAACGGGCAGTCAGGAAGGAAAACCTTCGAATACCTGTTGATACCAAGACATGCCGGTAATTTCCGGATCCCACAGGTAAGCCTTAGTTATTTTGAACCAAAATCAGGGCAGTACAGAACATCGTCTACCACGGAATTCAATATCACCATATCAAAAGGGGATGAAGAAGAAGCTGTTACTGTGATTGCCGGGCGTAGCAAAGAAGATCTCAAGATCATTGGCAGTGATATCTTATTTATTAAGGACAATCAGTTCAAAATGTTCCGGATAGGGCAGGGATTTTTCGGATCATCCGTGCTTTACCTGCTATACGCGGGATTATTCCTGCTGTTTCTCGGGGTATTATTGATCAGGAGGAAACGCATCCAGCGGCAACAGAATGTAGAGCTGGTTAAAAACCAAAGGGCCAGCAGGGAAGCCAGGCGGAGATTGAAGGAAGCGGCCACACATATGAAAAAGGATGAATCGGAAGCATTTTATGAGGCTGTTTTAAAAGCCCTTACAGGTTACCTTGTGGATAAATTGAATATTCCCATGGCAGATCTTTCCAAGGACAGTGCCAGGAATGGACTGCAAAAATATGATGTCAAGCCGGAAGCCATTGAAGAATACCTGGAACTCGCAGACATCTGTGAGATGGCAAGGTACTCGCCAACTGCAATAGAAGGGGGCATGGGAGAGGTATATTCCAGGTCAATAAAGATCATCAGCCAATTAGAACAAAACCTGCGATAATGAATCGAGTATTAATGATCATAAGCATCCTGTCCACCTGCTTCATGGTGGCTGAATCTAAGGATCTGCAGGACCTTCTTCAGACTGGGAACCAGTATTATCTGGATGGGAAATATGAAATGGCCGTACAGTCTTACAAGTCCATTATTGATTCAGGCTACGCGTCAGCCGAGCTTTATTATAATCTGGGGAATGCCTATTATAAATCACATGATATTACCATGGCCCTGGTAAATTATGAAAGGGCACGCATACTGAAACCCAACGATCCTGAAATTAATCATAATCTTGATATTGCCAGGGAATTCGTGGTGGACAGGATAGAGGTCCTGCCTGAATTTTTCCTCAGAAGAGCATACGTGGGTTTCGTCAAGATCTTTGATGCCGATATATGGGCCCTGGTAAGTGTCATTACATTTGGGCTGGCATTGGGACTCTTCCTTGCCTATTTTTTTCTGAACCAGTTGTTTTTCCGCAAAGTATCGTTCTGGACCGGCGTTTTGTTTATCGTGATTGCGGCCTCCACCTTTCTGTTTGCCCTTCAGCAAAACAACCTGGTCACGAAACATCACCAGGCCATCATCCTCACTCCATCTGTGACAATCAAAAGCTCTCCCGATGAGGACAGCGGTACTGATCTCTTCCTGCTGCATGAAGGGACCAAGGTAACTATCAGTGATGAACTGGGTGATTGGAGGGAAGTGGTTCTGAGTGATGGCAACAGCGGCTGGCTGAAAGAGACCGACCTTATCGGGCTGTAGGCAAATCCCGCACCGCCCGCATGCTTTACAATTCTCGGATAATCCCTATATTTGAACCATACGGAAACGATATAAGTTCGGTTAAAATCCCCTGCACTTACAAAACATGCCCAGATGAACAGCCTGATCCTTACCATACTTGCATTTGCCGGCTACCTGCTTGCCTACCGGTTGTATGGCCGGTTTCTCGCCAGGAAGATCTTCAGACTTTCGGATGAGAACCGGATGCCATCACACGAACTCAATGACGGTGTGGATTATGTGCCCACCAAGTCCAACATCGTATTCGGGCATCATTTTACGACCATCGCGGGACTCGGTCCTATCGTCGGGCCGGCCATAGGGGTGATCTGGGGATGGTTACCGGCCTTCATATGGGTGTTCCTGGGTTCCATTTTCATGGGTGCTGTCCATGATTTTTCCACCCTGGTCATTTCTGCACGAAACAAGGGGAGGACCATAGGGGACCTGACAGGCGACCTGATCGGTCCGTGTACCCGATATTCCTTCCAGTTCCTCATGCAGCTTCTGCTGTTTATCGTCCTTTCCGTATTCGCCATGATCGTCGGTGTCCTTTTTGAACTGTACCCGGAAGCAGTTTTTCCTGTATGGATGCAGATCCCCATCGCTGTATGGTTGGGCTGGATGATCCGGAGGGGCAAAAATGACCTGCTCTATTCCATCATAGCCGTGCTCCTGATGTACGGTACGGTTATCATCGGCTTGTATATCCCCATTCGCGTACCACCCATACAGGGTTCATCCGTGATCACCTGGTGCCTGATCCTTTTTATTTATGTATATTTTGCTTCCACCCTGCCAGTGCAGAAACTTTTACAGCCGAGGGATTATATTAATTCCCACCAGTTGCTGGTAGCCATTGCTTTGATCATCACGGGCCTGTTTGTGGCCCATCCGGTGATCACTGCCCCTGCTATCAATGATGCAGCTTTTGCCGCCGGATCGGATGTGCCGGACATCATGCCTATACTGTTTATTACTATTGCCTGCGGCGCTATAAGCGGGTTCCATTCCCTGGCAAGTTCAGGAACAACGGTAAAGCAGGTCAACCGCGAAAAGGACACATTATTTATCGGTTATGGCGGGATGCTCTTGGAAAGTTTCCTGGCCGTGCTGGTGATCATGGCTGTGGCAGGTGGATTGGGACTTGGACTAGAGAAGGATGGACAGATCTTTACAGGGGCGGATGCATTCAAGCATCATTATTCTTCCTGGGCAGCCTTCAGCGGTATAGACAACAAGCTGGAAGCCTTCGTGATCGGTGCCTCAAACCTTTTCAGTAGTTTTGGGATCCCCCCTCTCGTTGGTAAAAGCATGATTGCTGTCTTCATAGTGAGTTTTGCCAATACAACCCTTGATTCAGCAGCAAGGATACAGCGCCTTTCCCTGCAGGAAATATTCCGCAATAAACAGGGTACCATAAGAAAACCAATGGATAACAGGTACGTGGCCACCTTTTTCGTTGTACTGGCTGCCATGGTCATGACTTTTTTAAAGTCCGGTGCCACCGGCGCACTCATTCTCTGGCCCCTCTTCGGATCCCTCAACCAGCTGCTGGCTGCACTTGCCCTGGGCATTGTTACAATCTACCTGTACAATCAAAAGAAGAATATCATGATCACCCTGCTGCCCATGATCTTTGTCCTTTTCGTAACCATCTGGGCCATGTTCAAAAACCTGGCTACCTTCTGGAACCAGCAGGATGAGATACTGATATTCTTGTCCGTACTTATTCTTGGACTCACTCTGCTGCTGCTGGCCGGCAGTTTCAAAGCCATGTTTATGCCGCGGACACAGGTCCCCCCGGAAGCCTGATCCGGTTCAATCAGTATCTTTTTTTCCCCTGGCAGGAAGGAACCAATGCCGGAAATTCAGAAAGATACTGATCATTAAAGCAATGACCAGTCCCCATAGAGTTACCGCATCTACCAGGTTTTGATCAATCTGCAATCCGGTCAGGCGCGTGAAGAGAAAACTCAGATAAGAGTCGGGAAGGTCAGAATATCCAAGCCTCCGAAGGATGTTGAAATGCCAGTCCGTAAAGGGACAGTATCCCAACCCGTAGAAGATCCCCAGGATAAGCCAGGAAGCGCCTGTTAAAAGAATACATATCAGATTCAGCCGCCTGGTTTTCTTCCATATCCATCCGAATAAGTTAAACAGGACCAGCAGTGAATGAAAGCCGGTGAAGAAAATGTCAAGAAGTTTCATCCCAATAATTTAATAAATTTACCAGTATAATGTCAAGTCGTTTTGATAAAACACTACAATATATTGGTCCGCGGATATGTTCAGGGAGTTGGTTTCCGCTATTCGGCTATGAGAGCTGCTGAGCTGTATAACGTTTCCGGCTTTGTGAGGAATGAACCCGACGGATCGGTTTACATAGAAGCTGAGGGAGAAACATTCAACCTGGATATGTATCTTGAATGGTGCAGGAAGGGGCCGGGATATGGACGTGTAGAGAAAGTTTTTCATACTGCCTCCACAGTGCAGGGTTTTCAGAAATTTGAGATCCGCATTTAGCAGGATAATATAATCTTCATTCGAATTACTTCAACCAGCTGACCGGCCGTATCGTGGAGAGCTATCTTAACCCTGCCGGGTTGGGGTAAATTTTGGGGTATGTTCAAAATTAGCTTCTATTGACTTTTAATTATTAATTGTCTAACTTACATAATAATATCACACAGAAAGCTAAATTTTCAGCTTATCAGAATGAGCGTAATAGTCGCTCCCCTAATAAACATCTTTTAGGAAAATTCACATCATATAAACTTCAAAATTGAATACCCTATGAAACACAAAAAAATCTTAACGCTATTATTTAGTTTATGGAGTCTGATGCTATTTGCACAGACAGAAGTACCGCGACAAGAAGTTATTTCTTCCGCTTCCGGTCTGTTTTCAAATAGTTCGGGATCAATTTATTTTACAATTGGAGAATGTTTAACTAGTACCCTGAGATCCAATGACTTGGCTCTCACGCAAGGATTTCACCAAACATTTCTAAGCATTAGTGATATTTATACAATTGGGGATTTGGACTTCGAAATCGCAGTTTTCCCTAATCCAGCAACAGATTTTATCACCATTAAGGTCGAGAAACTCCAAGACTTGGATTATATACTATACAATATGTATGGAGTGGTTATGGAGAAGAAAAAAATTGTTGAAACAGAGTCAGATGTAAGTTTTAAAACCTTACCCCCTTCAATTTATATCATAAAAGTATTACAAAATGATAAAGAAATAAGAACATTTAAAATCATTAAAAGGTAAAACCATGAAAAAAAACCGGCAAACTTTAACCTATTTCCTCACATTAATCTTAATGCTGTTATTATTTACTGGAGGTTCCATTTTCGGACAGGCTCCAGCTACTTTTAATTATCAGGCAGTACTGCGTGATGCTGATGGAACTGTTAAGGCAAAACAATCTGTAAATATTCAGATATCTCTTATTCAAGGAATTTCAACTGAAGTATATACAGAATTACATACTTTAGAAACCAATGACTTTGGATTAGTAAACCTTGAAATTGGTTCAAAGAATTCTGGAGCTTTTTCTTTAATTGATTGGTCAAATGGGCCCTATTATATAAAAATTTCTGTTAACGGTATTGAAATGGGTACTACTCAATTGTTAAGTGTCCCATATGCCTTGTATGCTGCCAGTGGTCCTTCCATTGTATTAGGAGAGAATTCTGTAAGCTCTGAGCATATCGTGGATAATACGATTACAGATGATGATATTGGCTCAGATGCAGTTGGAGCCGATGAAATATCAGAGAATGCAGTAGGAGCCAGTGAACTTTCTTTAGATGTTTTTACAGGATGGGATCAGGATGCCAGCGATGATTTTTCTGGTAATTATAATGAATTAACCAATAAACCTTCATCATTTGATGATGCTGATGCCGATCCAACTAACGAATTGCAAAACATCAGTTTGTCAGGCAATACTCTTAGTCTTTCAAGAAGTGGGGGTTCCGTTGAATTGCCAACAGGTGGTTCGTCATGGACAGATAATGGTTCTGAATATACATATTCGAACAGAAATATTGGAATAAATACTTCCACTCCAAGTACAGATTTTGAAATATATAATTCTGCAGGTACGGTGCAAATGGGCCATAATTCTATTGTAATTAATTCTGATGCGGGTGATAAAAAAGTTGAGTTGACTACATTAGCTGGTTATCCGGGGTGGATTGGAACATATGGACCAAATACCAGTACAAACACAGTTTTAGGCTTTGTATCTGGTTCCGCAAATAATGGTTCGATTGGCGTCTTAGATCAAAACAGTAATTTTGTTGCAGGTATGCAAGTCAGCTCTCTTGGTGTAGGAGTATTGGAAGCGGAGGGTCCTAATGGGAATTTAAACTTTTTAGTAACTGCTCTAAGTGGATATCCTAATAACGGAGTGGCTGCTGTATATGATGAAAATAATAATTGGCAGGCAAGGATGTATGTTAATAGTTCTGCACAAGGGGTTATTGATGCTGATATTAAGAATTTTAGGATGACTCATCCCAATATACCAGGTATTGACATTGTGTATACATGTGTTGAAGGGCCAGAAGTTGCTGCATACGTCAGGGGTACAGCAACTCTATCAAACGGCATTGCGGAGATTGAATTCCCCGAACATTTCCAAATAGTTGCAAGTGAAATTAGTTTAACTGTACAACTCACACCCCTTTCTGCCGATTCAAAAGGATTGGCTGTTACCGGGAAAAACAGTAATGGCTTTGAAGTGAAAGAACTTTTTGATGGAATCGGGAACTACTCGTTCGATTGGGAAACAAAATGCATAAGAAAAGGTTATGAGGATTTTCAGGTACTACAAAAAAATGACGAAATGCTGGAGAATATGCCCGAAACCACTAAATGATATTGAAAATATTGTAAATATAAGCAGTGCTTAATTTCCATATGCGTCATTCTCTTTAGATTTAACCTGGGTATTTGGCATACCTGACTTTAAATATTATCTCCAGTTTTCCCGGACGATTACAAAAACAAACTGAAATACACCAATCTCAGCTCAGCTTTGGCTTTGGCTAATTTTTGGGGTATGTCAAATCACCGATCCGGGAATGATGTTCAGGATGAAGAATATGCTTATTTTTAAAATTTAATGTTGTACCAAATTAATATGAACGTCATGAAAAAGTTTATCCTGCTTATCGTATTCGGAATCAGCCTGAATTTGTATGGCCAGGAAGACATGCTTTGCATGGGACATCACTGGACGGAAGATGAAGCCAACCTTATGATGAAAAAATTTGAGGCATCTTGGAATGACCTGGCCTCCTGGGAAAAGAGAGCTGAGATTATCAGAGAAGGTATCATTAAGGGCATGGGACTGAAAAACATGCCTGCGATAGAGGGAGAATTCAATCCCGTTATCAGGAATACCCGGAAAATGGATGGTTACATAGTTGAAAATATCGCCCTGGAAAGCTTCGCCGGCTTTTATATTACAGGTAACCTGTACAGGCCGCTTGTGGAAAAGGAGAAATACCCCGCAGTTTTATGTCCCCACGGACACCTGCCGGATAAGCGGCTGCGTGAGGATATGCAGAGACGCTGTGCGGTGCTGGCCACTATGGGAGCCGTCGTTTTTACCTATGACATGGTTGGATTCGGGGAGTCGCAGCAGGTCAGCCACAGAATGCCTATAGCCCTCTTGTTGCAGACATGGAACAGCAAAAGGGTCCTGGAATACCTCCTGTCCCGTCCGGAAATTGATCAGGACAGGATAGGGATCACAGGTGGCTCGGGCGGGGGTACCCAGAGCTTCATACTGACGGCCATCGATAAGAGGATCACAGTTTCAGCACCGGTGGTCCAGGTATCCGCCCATTTTTTCGGGGGCTGTATCTGCGAGAGTGGCATGCCCATCCACAAAAGTGAACATCACCAGACAAACAATGTTGAAATCGCAGCGCTTTGTGCACCACGGCCCTTATTACTGATTTCCAACGGGCAGGACTTGACAAGGAATACCCCCCGGATTGAGTATCCATATATACAGAAGGTGTATGCCCTCTATGATGCAGAACACAAAGTTGAAAATGTACACCTGGTAGGGGAGAAGCATGACTACGGGTATTCGAAGAGAGTAATTATGTATAATTTTATGGCGCATCACCTGGGACTGAACATTGGGAGCATTCCATACAATAATGGTTACAGGGAAGATTTTGTCACCCTCCTTTCGCAGGAACAACTGAAAGTGTTCAGTAAAGAAAATCCCATTCCCCCTGATGCGTTGAAAGGTAATGAAGCGGTGATCAAATATTTAAACATGGAATAAAGGCCCCTGTTTTCGGCAAACTAAATATGACGTTAGAGGAGTTAGGATATAATGAAGACCTGAGTCGATACAGACAGGAACAAAACCTGCAATCTTTTGAAATCGGAAGGGTTATCGCGGAGCACCGCGAAAGATATATCGTCCTGACAGAAAAAGGTGAACTGGAAGCCGAGATCATTGGCCATCTGCGATTCTCAGCATCAGACAGATCAGGTTTTCCGGCCGTAGGGGACTGGGTGGCATTATCGGTATTTAATGAGTATGATGCCGTTATCCATGCGATCTTACCAAGGCAAAGTATCCTTGAGCGGCAGGCTGTTGATAAATCTGGTGAGAAACAGATCATCGCAACAAACATTGATTATGCATTAATCATACAAGCAGTTGACCGTGACTTTAACCTCAACAGGCTGGAACGGTATCTGGCCATTTCATATGCAGGCAATATCAACCTGTCATAATCCTGAGTAAAATTGACCTGGTCTTTCAAGATGAACTGACATACATGGTAAATAAGATTACCAAGCGGATCAGGAATGTTCAAATCATTGCCATTAGTAATTTAACCAGGGATGGACTTGAAGTGCTTATCCAGCAGATTCAAAAAGGGAAAACCTATTGCTTCCTGGGTTCTTCCGGTGTGGGTAAATCAACCCTGATCAACAATCTGTCAGGTATGGATATCATGAAAACAAATTCAATCAGTGAGAGCACAAAAAAGGGCAGGCATGTTACAAGTCACCGGGAGATGGTTATCCTCGAAAGTGGGGGGATCCTGGTTGATAATCCGGGGATGAGGGAGATCGGGCTTGCTGACACGGACGGGGGATTGGAGGTTACCTTTGATAGAATTATCAATCTTTCCACAGCCTGCAAATTCTCAGATTGCAAACATATTCATGAAAATGGCTGCGCGGTACTCGAGGCTGTTGACAATGGTGAATTAGACAGGTTTACCTATGAAAACTACCTGAAAATGGAGAAAGAAAAAATCCATTTTCAATCAAGTATTGCAGAAAAACGCAGGAAAGACAAAGATTTTGGCAGGATGATCAAGGCTTTCAAGAAGAACAGGAAGCAAAATGAGTTGTAGTGGTTTAATTAAAAACAGAAAATATGCAACGAAGAAAATTTATTAAAAACAGCATTGGAGCAACTGTAACAGGATCTGCTGTGATCAATGGATTGTATATGAATCAGCTTTTCGGGAATCCCCTGACAGATTTGTCAATGATTGACATCCCCAGTCCAAACCTGAACAGACTGGTGGTAAAACCCATTATGACAAATATGTACCATACGGATGAATGGGAAGGCCCATGCAGGTTCAATGTAGTATCAATGGAAGAGGAAAAACAAAGGGCAATTACCGCTTTTAAGGAATTCAGCGAGAATATTATTAATAACGCTCATGGTATTGACGGATCATCCGTTGAAATGCTTGATCCGGAACTGGTATTATTCGTTGAAGATTTTTTAATTACAGAGGAGGAGTACAGTAAGATTAATGGTGATGCAAAAAATGCCGATGCATTGCTGATGTATCCGAGTGGATCTTCGATCGCCACCTACGAAATTGCCAAACGGTACAACAAACCTGTTGTTTTTGCAGCGGGTCTGAGTTGTCGGACAGTCGATATAGCAGCTTATTGCCGAAGCAATGGAATAGAGGCATATATTCCTGATTCAGACCTTGAATTAAATGAAATACTGAATCTTTTAAGGGCACGTAAGGTATTTGGAGAAACGAAAATACTGTATCCAACTGATAGGGGATGGCCATCTGTTGCTTCGGTCGCAGGTATCAATGAACCCGGAAAATTGAAAGAAAGGTATGGCATTGAGTTGGTCACTATTTCTTATGAAGAGCTTACCGGGGAAATGGAATCGACAATCCAGGATCCCACAAAAAATACCGAAGCTGATGAGATGGCTGCTACCATGTATGATAATGCAGATCATAACTTTTTAGGAAAGAAATATGTATCCAGCAGTATGCTCTTTTATCAGGCCATCATCAATCTAATGAAAAAGCATGAATGCAATGCATTTACCATTGAATGTTTTGAATTTTGCTGTAGCCGGTTGCCCCAAAAATGGACCATAACACCCTGCCTGATACATACCATGTTTAAAGATCTGGGGATTCCTTCAGCATGTGAAGGAGATCTGGGTGGACTGCTGGCCATGCAAATTCTTATGCTGGTATCAAATAAATCTGCCCATATGGGCAATATGTTCTACAGGGAGAATGGGGAATTGGAAATCAACCACAGTGTGCCGGGTATAAAAATGAACGGATTCGATAAGCCGGGCCTTCCATACCAACTCGGGCGATTCGTTGAATCAGGATGGGGAACAAAAGCAGTGGTCGATTTTATGCAAAATGATGTGAAAGAAGTCACTGTTGCCAGAATGAATCCCACTGGAACCGGACTCCTTGTGCTAAAAGGTGAACTGACTGGTTCGAAAGGCTGGGATGAGGATCTCAGAGGTTGTGCGGTTTCAGCTTTTATTGTGGGCAAGGATAGTGGTACCGCCCATGAATTTATGCAAAAGCAGGCTGATTATGGCAATCATTTATGCATGGTTTACGGGGACTATTCAGAACAAATCAAGAAATTAGGCCAGATGATGAATATTGATGTGGTTGTCGAATGCTAGATTGCAGGCAATGGATCCTACAATGAAATAAAAGCCGTATAGCTTACCTCATCGGCTACTTCTGACATGGAGAGCAGGATCTGGGCAGTATGCATTGTCCCGTCGCCACCGGGGATCTTTACAATTTTTTTCTCACCGGTGATTTTTACTGTCCGGGGACTAAAAAGGCTGACCAGGAATGAATCATACCGGTCAGGCTCGCCCGGAAACAATGTTTTTATATCTTTTCCCAGGATATTTCCAGCTTTTATATTCCAGAACTTTTCGGCGGCACGGTTAATAAAAATGATCCTGGATCTCTGATCAATGGTCAAGACTATATCAGCATGGTCCGCCAGGGTCTTTTCGAAGCGGTTACGTTCCCTGGTTATCAGACGATACTGTGCTCCCAGATCAGTTTTTGTCTGTTCGAGTTTTTTCTTTAATTCCACACTGGCAAGTTTCAGCTTGTCTTCATGGATCTTCAGCTGATCGGTATATCTCCTGCTTTCCAGTTCCATTATCCTTTCGTTGGTGATATCAGTAGCCAGATAGATTACCTTGGCAACTTCCCCGTACATGTCGTTCACCGCTGTATAACTGACACGAAACCATTTTTCATCTTCATATTTCGTCCGGGTCTTCATTTGTCCCTGGTATGCAATACCTCGGGTGATCCCTTCCCAAATTTCATGGAAACTATCGAGTTCATTTTTTTCAATAAATTCAAAAACAGACATCTTTTCCAGTTCGTTCCTTGTATATTTCAATGTTTCAAGGAAGAGCTCATTGCAATTGATATATTTGCCGTCGGGTGCAAATTCAGCTTTGATGTTCAAGCGGTTTAAGGATTCGATCTGACCCTCATAATCGAGACTTTGCTTCTTTTGTTCCGTGTTATCAATGGCAAGAAACAGGATTTTTTCAACCGATCCGTCATCTTTCCTTACACAGGTATATGTGGACATCGTCCATAGATCCTGTCCCTCTTTGCTGACATGTTTCATATATCCCTCATAATGTTCTCCCCCCTCGGAAAGCCTGTTCCAGATAGGGTCAAACCACTCCCGGTCCTTTTCGTCAATGAATTTTGAGATATGCTGCCCTTCTACTTCCGAATTACTGAAATAACCAAGCTTATGAAGAAACTTTGTATTTGCATAGAGCAGAGTTCCATCAGTACCATACTCGGCCCTGATCAGCGTGTGGTTAACAGAGTTCGTGAAACTTATGAACTTCTCGGCTTGCTGGGCTGCCTGTTCCTGTGTTTCTTTCAGTTGTTCCATGTTCTGCCGCATCTTCTCTTCCTGCTGGGCCATGACCTCTGCCTGGCTCTGTGATTCTTTTAGCAGGGAAGCTGTGCGGATACTGCTCCTCAGGCTGGAAATGGTGATGGCGGTTCTTTCAGCCACACTTTCGACGAAACCGATCTCAAATTTCTCAATGGTATTGAATGAGGCAAGTTCCAGGATCCCCAACACTTCATCCTGGGTGATAAGTGGAACGATCAGCAAATTATCAGGCGTGGCGAGGCCCAGACCGGAGGTGATTTCAAGATAACCATCCGGCAGGTCTGTCATATGAATACTTTCTTTCTCCAGGGCACAGGTACCGATCAATCCTTCTCCCCATTCAACCCGTTTATCAGCAAATTTTTTCCTGTCGTAGGCATAGGAAGCTTTCAGGTCGAAGTACCTGACATCATCTTCATCCTGTTCGATAAGAAAGAATCCACCCTGGTTGGCATCCAGATATTTAACCAGGTAGCTGATGATATTGTAGGAGAATTCCTCCATATTATCGAAAGGCCTGCGCAAGATGTCCCCCACGGTTGCAAGTCCCCCGGAAATCCAGTTCAGCTGGTCATCTTCCATCTTGCGGTTTTGTTGTTCCTCGGTATTGTTTTTCAGATTGTTCCGCAGGTTGACCAGGGCTTCACCAAGCGGGTCATCCGCATCCTTCAGATCCAATTCTGCATCAAGCTGGTTATGTATAAGCTTGGCAGTAAAGTCAAGTATTTTTTCTGATCGTTGTTGCCCCTCCAGGAACTGTCGGCTAATAGTGATCTTGTTCCTGGCAGTCTGAACCCCTGCAATGATACCGGCCACAGTTGTCAGTGCGGGGATCATATCCAGCAGGAACTGCCCGGGAAACAGATTGTGCAGATATCCGAATCCATGCAGGGTAAAGGAAGTATTGCCGGTAAGAGAGTGAAGCAGGAGGGAGGCGAAGGGGAAAATGATCCCGATGAGAAATCCATAAACTGTATACCTGATAATTATATCGTTAGGCTTGTCCATAATCATCCCAAGTCAGAATAAAAATACTTATAATTCCTTAATGATCGAGATTGATCCGGAATTTTTATCAAGAGCGGATAGGCAGATTAATAATAAGAGAAGATAAAGAGACGGACCATATAACAGTACTGATATGTTTCTGTGTCCTTATTTTGATTGGATATAATAACGGTTGTCATTTTAAATCAATTTAGAGTCTTTTCAACTTTCTTTACCAATGCCTTGATGTCAACCGGCTTTTCAATGTAATCAACGGCTCCCATATCAAGGGTTTTCTTAATATTCATGACATCTGTAACAGCTGAAACTATGATCACCGGGATTCCTCTGGTTGCATTGTTTTTCTTAAGCTGGTCAAGGAACTGGTAACCGCTTATTTTCGGCATCAGCAGATCCAGCAGGATCAGTTCCGGGCGGTCTTTCTCCAGCATGGTATATGCCTCATTCACATTAAAAGCGGTCTTTATCTCATATCCCTTTCGATTCAGGATTGCTTCCAGAAGAACAACGTTGGTATTGGAATCATCGACGATTAATATCTTCTTCCTGTCTGCAGTGGTATTCATACAGTGGCATGAATGTTTACAGTCTCAAATATATTGCATTTTGAGAGAGTGTGCATATTTATTAGGATGATTTATATCATCTTTTTTTTTCGTATGTTTAATAAAAAATATTGCTTTGAATCAGTCAGGGTCCATATCAGGGTTTCCTTGCGAACAGCAAATGCCTTACAGCCAGCTACTTGATGAGGGGCAGGTTGAATTGCTGCAGCGTAACAGCAATGTTGTCAACTATAACAAGAAAGACATTATATTCCGGCAGAATACCCGGACCTCCCACATTATGCTGATGGTTTCCGGCATGGTTAAGATATTCAAAGAGGGGCGGAACGAACGAACCGTTTTACTAAGACTTGCAACACCCGGGGAATACATAGGCATGATGTCGGTGATGGGGGACCAGATACATCAGTATTCGGCTACTGCGATTGAAAATGCTGATATATGTTTCATTGATATCAATGCTTACCGGAATGTCCTGATGGAAAACGGCAAATTCAGCCTCCAGCTGACGAACCTGATCAGCCAGGACGGTCTGTTTATTTTTAACCGGCTGATGAGCCAGACCCATAAACAACTGCCGGGCAGGATAGCAGATGTATTGCTTTATTTTGCTGAACAGATATACAGGCAGCCTCATTTTGATTTTCCGCTGACACGCCGTGAACTTGCTGAACTTGCAGGAACGACAAAAGAGAGTTTTATCCGGACACTGACTGAATTCAAAAATGACAAGATCATCTACCTGGATGGCAGCAGGGTGGAAATAATCTCCATGGATATAGTAAAAACCCTGAGCGAATTGGGATAGGACGCCGAAATACTTAAATAGGTATATGCGTTTAGGTCGCACATTTAAGTTATTGATTTTGTTGGCTTTGACTCACTCTCTACCATTCTTTTTATAAGCAAATTGAAGATCGTGTCCATATTATTCCTTCTATTAAAC